>Ga0209581_1000094_pt1 | contig 292193 bp, 234 predicted proteins | sample Coa_R2_FD_187160 | JGI IMG/M metagenome (GOLD analysis project Ga0209581, IMG submission 187160) | Surface soil microbial communities from Centralia Pennsylvania, which are recovering from an underground coalmine fire - Coalmine... | ecosystem: Environmental > Terrestrial > Soil > Unclassified...
CGGTGCCATGCGCGACCAGCCGACGGATATCACGTCCTGAAGCGGGGTTGGCAATGATGCCAACCAGGGATGAAGTCATTACGATCGAGCGTTTCTTTTAGCGAGTGCAAGAACGCGCTACGGGGATTAAGCGACATTGCGATGTCACTACGTTGCCAGTGTCGAAAAGATGCGGAACTTTCTAGCGTAAATACCAAAGCACGGCTTAACAGTATTTATATACCATAAAAAGGAGGCATTGTACAGAGCAATAGAGGCCGCAAAACTCCTTCCGCAGCAATTACGATGCCGGTACTCCGAAGTGGTTACTAAAGTGGTAAAAACGGTAGAAATAGATAGACTATCTATGCCTTATGCACGAATTTGTACACATTACCCCTTGAATATGTGCATTTTTTCCAATATAGTAATTGGTAATAGGCAGATTTCTCTCCATCCGACTCACGCCTAAGCAGGCAAGGAGGTTCTTCATTCATGTGTGGCATTGCTGGCATCCTCTTTAAACATCAAGAAGGCCCTGTAGGTGAACTCTTAATTAAAATGCTGGCCGACCTCAACCGGCGCGGCCCCGATTCGACTGGCCTGGCGCTTTATAGTAATCTCCCCACAGGCAACCTGGTCGTGCGCGTCAAAGTAGAGGAGGACGCGGATGAGGAAACCGTCGATTGGGAGAAGCGCGTCGTCGAAACAGCGCAAGAATTTGGCAAGGTGCGCGAGAGCAGCCGCGTCGGCCAATATATTCGCCTCGTCATGGATTATGATGGAGCATATGAAACGCTAGCAGCAGCCATCGAATCATATGGGCATGGCGTCGAAGTCTTTAGTATCGGCCAGCACCTGGAAATTATTAAACAGATGGGCAAGGCCGAGGCTCTGGATGCAACCTACAATATCTCTTCCTTCCGTGGCACGCATGGCATTTCGCATACCCGCATGGCAACCGAGAGCCGCGTCGATATCAGCCATTCGCATCCTTTCTGGGCGCGTCCATTCTCTGATATCGCCGTTGTACATAATGGACATATCACCAACTATCATAAACTGCGCCGCCGCCTCGAAATGAAAGGCCACCATTTCAATACCGAAAACGACTCCGAAGTGATTGCTGTCTATATCGCCGATATGCTGGAGCAGGGCGCAACCCTGGATGAAGCCGTCAAAAGCACCGTTACCATACTTGACGGCTCATTCACCTATCTCGTCGCCACTGCCGACAGCATCGGTTTCGCTCGCGACCAGTTCGCAACCAAGCCGTTGATCGTCACCGAAACCGACGATTTTGTAGCCCTCGCCTCGGAAGAAACCGCCCTGCGCAAGGCCTTCCCCTTCGAACTTCACACTCGCGAGGCAGGCGCGCGCGAGGTACGCACCTGGCATCTCTCTCGTCAGGAGAGCCAGAAGGCGCTTGAGCCATCACTCTCGGCAATGTAACACAATCGCATACTTGTAGCAACATGACCAGGAATTCCTGGTCATGTTGCTACAGGCGTATTTTTATCGCTCGTCTATGTTTCTTCTCTGTTATTTATTAATTGCAGTATCCTCAAGCGGGGCGAGCAAGAGAGGGAACTTCCGGCGCTTCCAGCGAGGAAAGTTTACTGCTCAAACCCGAAGAGGTCAAGTGGAAATACATTAAGGAGTACCAATAGCATGCCTGTCACGCTTGATTGCGCTGTTATGACTACCCGTGAAATCAATTCCACCATTAAAAGGCTGGCAGAGGAGGGAGAAACCGAAATTCACCTGATAAACCCCAATGCTCGCCACAGCCTGGGTGTCGCCATCTTCTCCCCCATCAAAATTGTGGTCGAAGGTACGGCTGGCTATTTCTGCGGCGGTATGAACGATGGCGCAACCTTTCATATTTTAGGTAATACTGGCTGGTCGGTTGGAGAATGCATGCTCTCCGGCGAAATTGTGGTCGAACGCAACTCAGCCAGCAGCACCGGAGCCTCGATTCGCGGCGGCACCGTCGTCGTCAAAGGCCACGCGGGGGCGCGTACCGGCATTGCCCAGAAAGGCGGCCTGATCGTCATCGGCGGCGATACCGGCTACATGACCGGCTTTATGATGCAAAAAGGCACCATGATTATCTGCGGCGAAGCGGCAGAGGGCCTGGGCGATTCCATGTACGCGGGTACAATCTATCTCGGCGGCGAACCCCGGCACCTGGGAAACGATGCTGTGTTGCAAGAAATGACCGGAGAAGACTACCGCTTCCTCAGCGAAACGCTCGAAAAATACGGTCTGAGCGACCGCCGCCCAATCTCAGATTTCAAAAAAATTGGCTCCGGTGGTCGCCTGCATAATTTCTCAAAAGCTGACTTTGAACTGTGGCGCGTTGCCATGTAGCGTGCCATGAACAAGACCCGCTCGCCTGTCATCCTGAGCGCAGCGAAGGAACTGCTGCCTCGACGCACGCATCGCTCGGCACACGAGATGCTTCGCTGCGCTCAGGATGACAGGTGGCGGCAGGTTTATAATGGCATATTTTAGAAGGGAAACTGGAATGGAAACCGAAAAACCGCTGGTTCGTTACGGGCAACTCTGGTCCCCCGAAGTGATGGAGGACGTACAGGTCAAGGCCCAGCTTGGCCGCTACCGCATTCGCGGCTTCAGCACGCTCAAAAAATTCGTCTCGTTCGATGAACTCACCTTCATTCCCTGCACACTCAGCCGCGTTCCCCTCGAAGGCTACCGCGAGCAATGCGCCACCGAAACCGTCCTCGGCACCCGTTTCGCAAAAAAACCGATGGTGCTGCGCACGCCCATCACGATTGCAGGTATGAGCTTCGGCGCGCTCTCTCGCAACGCCAAAATCGCCCTGGGACGAGCCGCCACCAGACTCGGCATCTCCACCACCACCGGCGATGGCGGCATGCTGATGGCCGAGCGCGAAGCCTCTGAAAAACTCGTCTACCAGGTGCTGCCCAGCCGCTACGGCTTCAATCCGCATCACCTGCGCATGGCGAATGCCGTCGAAATCTGTGTCGGCCAGGGCGCGAAACCCGGCACAGGCGGCGTGCTGCTCGGACAAAAAGTCTCGGAAGAGATCGCCACCATGCGCGAATTGCCCCCCGGCGTTGACCAGCGCAGCCCGGTGCGCCATCCCGACTGGACCGGCCCTGACGATATGGTCGCCAAAATCGAGGAACTGCGCGAAGCAATGGACTGGGAGCTTCCCATCTACATCAAAATCGGCGCTTCACGTGTTGCCGATGACGTTAAGCTAGCCTGCAAAGCCGGTGTAGACGTAATCGTCCTCGATGGCGCGGAAGGCGGAACAGCAGCCTCGCCCGATATCCTGATGGAACATACTGGCATCCCCACCCTGGCCGCCGTCGTCGAGGCCAAGAACGCCCTGCGCGAGATCGGCATGGACGGCGTAGTCCAGCTTGTCATCTCCGGCGGCATACGCGGTGGCATCGACGCGGCCAAAGCCCTGGCTCTAGGCGCGGACGCCGTCTCCATTGGCACAGGCGCGCTCATCGCCCTCAACTGCAACCGCCCCATCTACGTCGAAGACTATCACAAACTTGGCACCGAACCCTACGCCTGCCACCACTGCCACACCGGACGCTGCCCCGTCGGCATCACCACGCAAGACCCCGAACTGATGCAGCGCCTGGACATCGACGAAGCCGCCGAGCGCGTCGTCAACTTCGTCAACTCGATGACTATGGAAATCCAGATGATCGCTCGCGCCTGCGGCAAAAACAACGTCCACGACCTCGAACCCGAAGACCTGCGCGCCCTCACCCTCGAAGCCTCGTTCATCACAGGCATCCCCGTCGTCGGCACCAACGTCGTCTTCGGTCGCCCCGACCTGCAACCACATCTTTATGGCGTCACAAGCAACGGCAACAATGGACATCATTCAGATGAGAACGCAGCCAGATCCGGGAAACAAGCAAATGGTAAGGGGGATAAAAAGAAGCATAAGAAACACTAGAATCTGCCATATGTTGTAGGGACGCGATTCATCGCGTCCTGCTTCGGGTGCATCTTCCAGGCAGGACGCGATCATGACTTTTGAGAAATAAAGGGAGTATAGTTCTGTAGGGACGCGATTCATCGCGTCCACCTCTGCCCGTCGATACGTGCGACAGACAAGGTGGACGCGATGAATCGCGTCCCTACACCATATGAAAATTTTTAACCTTCATCGATAGGCCTTGTTTCACGGATTCTCAAGCGATTTTAACTCGCCATCAACACTCGCGGCTCCGGTATGGGATGCCCCCATTCGCGGCTCGCCTCAAGCCACAATTCTATAGCTTCCTGCCCATTTTTGACAGCTTCCTCATACGTTTTCCCATGCGTTTTGCAACCCGGCAACTCTGGCACCGTCACAATGTATGCATTATCCTCAACACTCCATTGGATCACCATAGAATAATGGTAGTCCTGGTTACTCATACCGCATCTCCTTTAACTTTCTGAGAAAGACCCGTACATCCTTTTCCTGATAGGGATGAGCATCATCTCCATCTGCACCAGAAAGCGTAATTTTCGCCGTTGTTGTTGGATGACCCCAAATAGTATGACTTCCTTTTCCAGGCCGACTAAAGCAGCCAGCCTTACGTAGCATCGCCTTCAATTCTCGTATTTTCTTAGGCACGCATGAATTTGGACAAGACGCTTACCACCTCAATATAAAGAAATTATACCCAATCAACATCTGGGTTTCAATTTATGTGGAAAGCCTGTCTTATCATAACCCCCTTTCATCAATAGACCTGCACGGTCTGTTTATTACAATACAGCACTCATCAGAAAAAGCGGAAACAAAAAGTGGGTATTTTTGAAACATACTCATATATCAGTCTTCCGCTTGTAGCGCTAGCTCTAAAAACTCGCCCCACTCTTGACACAACCATAATTAACAGGCATACTTTCTTCAACACATGAAATACAAGCAGGAGGAAAAACAACGGTGCTATTTGCCATCGACATCGATGGAACTATTGCGGGAATATCAACTCTTTTCGGCGCATACTTCAATCAGCAGTTAGGCTTAGGACTAACTTCAGAAGAGGCGCAACGTATTCGCTGGTATCAGCATCTGCGCAAACATCCCGCCATTATCGAGTACCGCAAAGCACATAATGAACGTTTCCTGGAAGTCTGGACAAAATATCGCGAATACGCCCCTGCTATGCTTGCCCGTGAAGTCATCGAGGGAGCGGTAGAGGGCGTCAACCAGCTTTCACAATGGGGCGATGTCCAATATGTCACCATCCGCATCAGCCAGGATAAAGAAGTCAATGAGCAAATACAGGCTGCTACCCGTCAATGGTTACGTGAACATCACTTTCCCCAGCCTGAACAGGTCTCTTTTTGCGCTAATTTTCAAGAGAAACTTACCTATGTAGCGCATGCTAATCAAGATCAGGTGATTTTCATTGACGATAGGTGCAGTACTGATCTGTTCACTTGCTATCAGGATTTGCTACAAAATCCTGGCTACAAAAAACTAATTGCACACTTACAGCAAGTGATATTTGTGGCATTCGGCAAGCAGGAACTGCCGGAAAACACCTTTGGATTACGTATGTTCCCGCTTCCTTCCTGGAGTCAGTCTTCTGATCTGCTCAAAGAGTTACATATTGTTCGCGTTCTTTAGCCAGGAGGTTATTACAATGGTTCAAATCGCTTCCCAAGAGAATCGGATGGCCTTGAGCATTCTTCTTAAAATCCAACAGTGGGATGGTTGGAATGCTATTCAAAAGGGTGCAGCAAAAGAGTACGGAATGTCCGAAAAAGAGTTTTATACAATTCTCCCTGAGTACCAAAAGTTTATGGGACTGATTGCGCTTGGTTACAAAGGTATCGGTATGTGGAGTCAGAAAGTAGACCTCATCTGGCATGCTCATATTCTCAATACGCAACGATACGAGCATTTTTGTCAAACAATTATTGGAAAAATGGTACATCACGTTCCATGCTGTGATATGCAAAGGCTTGCACGCCTAAACCCATTTTGCGAAAGTCCCGATCCCTCATGTAAAGAGCCTGAACCTGGCCCCTCTTGTAAGGAACCTGATCCCGATCCTTCTTGCAGAGAGGAAGAAGGCACCCTCTTCCTTACTAAGTATCTAAAACAAGAGGACCTTTCGACAGCAACGGCATTTTCTGCCCTCTATACTCGTACCTATAATCAGACGCCACCTATAGAAATCTGGGATTTTACACCTGCTGATGGGCAAGCATTATAGGTAGGCTTGATTTAAGCCTACCTCACTTTCTGTCTTTCTCAACGCAATAGCAAGCAAACAATGTATATTTCATCCACCCCACCCCCCTCGCTATAGTCACCCCTCACGTTGTATTGTCCTGCTTCAAAATGTACTATTATGCTATGGTGCATAAGCGAAAGGTCTATTCTCCCCATGCATGAAACTGCCGATGTGGTCATAATTGGTGCGGGAGTCAATGGAGCCAGCCTTGCGTTTCACCTGGCTTTAGTGGGAGTGCGCAAGATTCTTGTCCTGGAAAAGCAGGTTGCGGCTTCCGGCGCGACCGGGCTTTCTAGCGGCCTTGTGCGCATGCATTACACCAACGAAACTGAGGCCCGCCTTGCGCTCAGCAGCTTCACCTATTTTCGCAATTGGGATGAGATTGTCGGTGGCGATTGCGGCTTCGTCGAAACGGGCTTTATTCGTACCGTCTCGCCCAAAAACAATGAGAAGTTGCGCTCTAACGTTGCCATGCTCCAGCACATCGGCGTCGAGACTTACCTGATTACACCTGACGAATTACGCCAAATTGCGCCCACCATCTGGAGCGAAGACCTGGAACTCGCCGCCTACGAACCGCATTCCGGCTATGCTGATCCCACCGCAACCACGCTTTCACTGCTTGCAGCCGCCCGCCGACACGGCGTCGAACTGCGCCAGCATGTCGAAGTGCAGGGCTTTCTGCTGGATGGCGAGCGCGTGACAGGAGTTCGCACGAACAAGGGAACTATCGAGGCCGGAACCGTCGTCTGCGCTACCGGAGGCTGGACGATGCGCCTGCTGGAACAACTCGGCTTGAAGTTTCCCGTCTGGAATGTGCGCCACCAGGTCGCCATCCTGCAACGTCCGCCCGAGGCCATAGAACAGCACATGACCTACATTGATGGCATCCTCGACATTTATTACCGCCCTGACAGCCCAGGGCTAACCCTGGCAGGCGGTGGTGCCACTGAGCCGGGAATCGACCCCGATTCCTTCAAGCACAATCCCGACGAGGAATTTGTCGAGGAAGTCGCGGAGAAAGTCTCGCGCCGCATACCAGCCCTGGAAAACGCCAGCTACGTGGATGGCTGGTCAGGCGTCTTTGCAGTCAGTGCTGACCTGCATCCCCTGCTCGGTTCCGTTCCAGGGTACGAGCAACTTTACGCCATCTTCGGCTGCAACGGCACAGGCTTTAAAACCGCGCCCGCCATCGGCAAAGCAATGGCCGAACTAATCACAGGCGTTCAAACTCCAACTATCTCACTTACCAGCTTCCGACCCTCGCGTTATCTTGAGCAAGACCCTATTTCCGACCCCTACAACTACTCAGACCGTCCGCAAGAACACACTGCCCCGCCATAGGAATTATCGGGGGAGGCGCGAAGCGGCTCCCAGAGCGTAGGGACAGGGGGATGCGGGGGTGAGGAGCGGTGGGGGGCCTGGTGCCTGTCCCCGGGGCAGGGCAAAAACCTTGCTCGACCACTCAGGCCATAAAAAGTGTCAGTGTCAGCCGCCGCACCGGGGACAGGCACCAGGCCCCTCACCGCTCCACCCTGCATCCCCCTGTCCCTACGGAAGTCGTTCTATTATTTTTCAAACTCACAGAGAGGAGTGCTACATGCCAAAACGGTTTGCCATCAACATTGGTGGCACACGCGCCATCGCTGAATTGCTCGAACAGGAGGCACCCGCCATCTCACAGCGCATGTGGGAGACGCTGCCTCTGGAGAGCTTCAGCGTCCATGCCAAATTTGCCGGACAGGAAATGATCGTCATGGTGCCATTCTATGCTGAGCCGGAGAATGAAATTCTGGACGTCTCGCCCGGGGATATCGGCTACTATCCCGGTCGCCAGACTATCTGTATCTTCTACGGCGATACGCAGCCCTTTGGCTACGTCAGCGTCTTTGCGCGTATCGTTGAGCAGCTTGACAACTTGAAAGCTACAGGCGAACACTTATTACAGGAAGGCATTCTCCCTGCAAAGCTGGAAAGGGCATAGAGATGAACGAAAAAGAACTTTCGACCCCTCGCGTGCTTGACGAACTCCGCTCCTTTACGGAGCGCAACTGGCAGCGCGAACCAGCCGATATCGTCGCTCTGCGTTCAGTGACAAAGCCGCCAATGGGCAATCTTCCCTGCTGCTTCTATGCCAACTTTAACCTCTTCTGGGTTGGCGAAAATCTCCAGGTTTTCAGGCAGCAGGTGAAAGATGGTACGGTTCCGGTACAAATGGCCTCTAAACTACTTGCAGGGTTATTGGAGCGGCACGCCGCTCGTTTAGAAAAGTGGTCAATGACCGAGACTGTCGCGCTCGAACGCATGCTTGCCCAGTATTTGAAAGGCCACGGTCCGGCTAACATTGAAGAGTTTCTTTCTGTCGCGGAACATGCTATGATAGCCCTTGACCGGGTGCAAAGCTGGATCGATGGTCTTTTGCCCTGGAGCGAACTGGATGCGCATCTGGCGCTACGTCGTCCTATTTCGTAATCTAGATGGAGGAAACCCGTATGACAACCACCCAGGCGAATACCACGGTATCACTTGACGAACTCCTGACCCAATGGGAAACACAGGGCATTAAAAATGTCCTCTTCGAGTTGCCCGATATGCACGGCAGCGCGCGCTCAAAGCTTATTCCACTCAACAAAGTGCGGGGCTTTGCCGAAAAGGGCCTTAACATGTATGGCGGCACTGTGGCCCTGGACAGCAGCTCTTTCGTTGTCTCCGGCACCAAGTACAATGAAGAGAAGAACTATGCCGACCAGGTACTGATTCCAGACCTTTCAACAGCCGCCGTTGTTCCCTGGATGAACAAAACGGCCCGCCTGATCTGCGATGCCTACTGGGCTGATGGCACGCCGCTGCATGCCGCGCCTCGCCATGTCTTGCGCAAAGCCCTCGCCGAACTCGACAAACTCGGCTTCCAGGCGGTTGTGGGCCTTGAATACGAATTTTATGTCCTTGATCCCGCGACCATGAAGCCCATCTTCGAGGGCCTGCATATCTTCAACACCATGCGCAACACCGCCGTTCCCCTCGCTGAGCGCATCGTTGAATTGATGCCCGAAATCGGCATCGATATCATCACCGCTAACTGCGAATATGGCCCCGGTCAGTTCGAAATCAACTACGGCGCGCATCCTGCTCTCGAAGCGGGTGATCTCGGCTTCACCTTCAAGAACGGCGTCAAGTTCATCGCTCGCCAGCTTGGCTATCATGCCACCTTTATGACCAAGCCCTTTACCGACCAGTCTGCCAGTGGCGCGCATACCCATATCAGCCTTGTCTCGAAGGATAGCGGCGAGAATGCCTTCCTGGATGTCGAGGATAAGCATGGCCTCTCGCAGAACGCCTATTTCTTCATGCAGGGCATGTTGAAGCATGCAAATGCAGCGATGGCACTCATGGCCCCGACGCCGAACTGCTACCATCGCTTCGTGCCGCACCACTTCGCTCCTTCCAACATCAGTTGGGGACCCGAAGACCGCTCGGCCATGATTCGCGCCAAGACCAGCCGCGACGCTCGCACGCACCTGGAGAACCGCCTGCCCACCGCGTTGAGCAACCCCTATCTCTCGGTCGCCGCAGTTGTCGCCGCCGGTGTGCTTGGTATGCGCGATCAGCAGATGCCACCCGACGTCGTCGAGGGGCTGGCCGAAGAACATGGCGAATTCGCGCCCCTGCCAACCACGCTTGACGAAGCCCTTGACGCCCTGGAACGCGACGAGGAGTTCCGCAACATCCTGGGCGACGAATTTGTTCAGGTCTTTACCGCCATGAAGCGCAGCGAACTCGCCCGCCTCAAAGCCCACGTCACCGACTGGGAACGCGACGAGTACCTGGAAATGTACTAAACATCGATGAGAAACGCTCCTCGCGGGTGTTCTCAGGAAAGAGGCGGAACGGGCTATTCCCAGGCCGCCTCTCTTCCATCGCCTGTCAAAACTGTCCGCTTAAGTGCCACGAGCATTATCCAGTTGAGGAGAACACATGGGCATTCACGAAGAGGATGTCACCCGCGAAGAACAGGCGCTGCAAGACTTGCTCCAGTTTCCTTTTGTTGATGCCCTGTTCGGTCGCCGCTCGCGCCGCTTTTTTCGCGGTGCCGAGATTCCTGATGGGCCGCTTGCATACAAATCCCGCCATGAAATCCTGCCCCTGACCGAACTTGAGCGCCTGCTCGTGCTTACAGCATGCGGGGGAAACACCGGCTGGCACCACTCGATCACGCGCCACGATCGCTACGCTCCCCATCTCTCGAATTATCCAGCCGCCGCAGGTGGCCGTACATTTCCCTCGGCAGCAGGCTTTCACACCAGCGAACTCTTCTTTACCGACGATAGCGGCACCTGTATCTTCCAGACCCGCGATGCTCCGGCGATGGGAGAACGCGACAGCCAGGGCAAGCTCAGTCTTGTTGACCTGGTGAAAGCACATGAATCGCGCATTCGCAAGCTCTCTGATAAGCGCGTCTATCTCCCACCCCGCGAACCCTATATGGAAGGACATAACACCTGGGTCGCCAATCGTCCTGGCTCGCTGCTGGTCATTCCGGTTGGCGATGTAGCCCAGCACGCCATCGCCAACCTTTGTTTCTTTACGCAAAATGGCTACTGCATCTACGATGATGTCAATCGACGCCGCATTCCAGGTCTGGAACAATTTGGGGATATCGTCGATGCCGAAAACCCGCAGCCTCTGACCTTCCTCGATCAATACTCGCTGACCGAATGCACCGCCGAGCTTTCTACCGCCGCTTACGCCGGTATGCTGATGCTACAGGCAATGGGCCTCGGCGGCTGGATGTTCAATGGCATCGACCGCCTGAGCATGCTTGGAGCCAGTGGCGACCCCGACGTGCCAGGACTGGGCTTCCGCTACGATACCGACGAGCGCTGGGCTTTGCCCAATCCTACCGGTCTGCCCGGCGTCTTCGAGGGGCATTGTCCGCCCCACTATCCCAATATGCGCGGCGCTGTTGACGCTTTCTGCGAGCGCAAATTCGGCCCCGGCGGCCCTTTCCATCCCGATACGCCAGGCCCGTGGAAGGATAGCCACAAGGTGCGCAGCAGCGCGCAAGTTCATGATGAACATTTCCGCGCCTGCGTTGCGCTGCAAGCGCAGTACGTCTACGATACCTTCGGCAAATTCCCGGCCACCGTTCCAACCATCTTCATCCTGATGTACTTGCAGGCCCACCACCTTGATCTTGAGTACTATGACGCGCTCTTCAATCCCGGCGCTTACCTCTACACGCACGCTGAACATCTTGCCAAATGGCATGGCATGGCATGAACAAGCCTCTCTCGCCTGTCATCCTGAGCGCAGCGAAGGATCTCGCGCTTGTGTGCCGAACCAGTAGAGGCTTCAGATCCTTCGCTGCGCTCAGGATGACATCTGGAGGCAGGTTGGTAATGGCATAGAGGAATAGTTTTCGAGAAAAAAATGGGATGCCGGTCGGCATCCCATTTTTTTGTGCCTTGATTTATGCCGTCGCAGGAGCAGCAGCCTCACCCTCGCCCTCGTAGACATCGCCGCGAATGATACGCCCCATGCCTTCGTAACGCTCCGGCTTACTGCTGGACAGGTAGTACGAGTAGATCAGGCCAGCAATAATCCAGATAATCACAAATACGGGCAGGATATTCAACGGGAACGGTGTCGGAGCAAAGCCCAGGTTCGTGAAAAAGCTTCCCACACCGGGCAGCGCTGGCCCGATAAAGGAGATCAAGGGAACGAGCAGCACCAGCGAGCTGAGAACGGGTGCCACAATGTGCGCGAAGACGTTGAAGCTCTTCCTGTCAAAGCGCAGGGCAAAGACTGGCGAGGCAATATTGACCATGATGTACACGATAACGAACGCAATCGTGCCAATGATCGCCAGCCAGGTATATGGAAGGATGCCATCAATCTGCGTGGCCGTCTTGCCATCGCCAATGCCAAATGCATAGCTGCCATCTGGCTTCACTAAAACAAAGGCAAAAAAGATGACCAACAACGCGGTAAAGATCGACTGCGCAATGATCGCGATATGTGGGCTGCGATACTTGGGATGTGTCCTGCCAAAGACGCTGCCCAGGATATGCTCGCGTCCCATCGCGTAGAAGTAGCGCACCATGCCATTGTGGAAGGCCAGGCCGCAGGCAAGCGCGCTCGTGCTGATCGCCACAATCATCAAGGCTTGCAGCAAACCGCCAACATAGGTTGTTGCCAGGGGATAATACGGCGTCGGGTTATTGGTCAGGTTGCCAAACTGGCTCACCGCGAACTGCCAGCCATACCCAATGGTCGCCGAATAGGCGGTCCAGGTATACAGGAACGTCAAAAAGGCAACCACCGCGAAGATCGCAAAAGGAACAGCGCGGCGCGGATTGCGGGCTTCTTCACCATACACCGCGCCCGCCTCGAAGCCGATCCACGACCAGACGCCAAGCGCCATCGCCACTCCAATACCTAAAAGACCACCCGGAGCCGCAGTCAGACTGTTGGTATTGGGAGCATTCACAAATGGGTGTCCCGCTGGCTTCGGGTCTGCGCCAGCCAGCGTAAAGGTATGCACAAAATCATGGCCGGATGCGCCGCCGTGGAAGGTGATAGCCAGATCAAGAATGACCAGCACGCCCACTTCCAGAATCAGGAATGGTGCCATTGCAAACACGGACCATTTGACGTCGAAGTACGAGAGCAGGAAGATGATCACCGCTCCAACGAGCGCCCATGTCACCCACCCGCCGGGAGTAGTGAAATGCAGGTAGTTGGCAAACGAGCTATTTGTATAGGAGCCGAACGCGCCCAGCAGAGACGCCTCAAAGAGCGCGTATCCGCCCATCATCAACCAGCCCGCCTGGAAAGCTGTGCGCCTGCCAAGGCTGTGACGCACCCAGGTGTAAAAACCGCCCGCTGAGGTCAGTCGGCGCGACAGGTAGACAATCGAAATACCGAGCAGTAACAGGCCAATACCGGAAAGCAAGAATACCAGCGGTGTCGTTGCGCCTGCCTGCGAGGCCATCGAAGGCACGTTAAAAAGCATCGCAGAGATAGGGGCTGAGCCAGCAAGACAGAAGTAGAGGACGCCTGGAAGACCTATCGCATTTTTGTGCAGCCTATCGACGTTTGCCTTATCTACGTCGATATCCCCAGCGATTGCTCCCGTTTGGATGATTTCATCCGCCATGTTTTGCCTCCATAAAATATGAGCGACCAAGAAAAAGTGCGTTTTCTCCGTTCAGGAAACGCATTTACACTCAAAACACTACGGCTACGAAATGGAAAAGAGCGAGGGGTGAAGTATCTCAACCATAGCATGTAAATAGAGGGAAGTCAATATTTGAATGTTCTGCTATTTTTTGCCACGCTCTAGCTATTCTGCCTATTCCTTCCGATTCTTGCAACTTGCCTTCTTGCAACTCGCCACATGAAAGATAGGGGTATGCAAACCTGGAAGGCACCCGCAAGGGGATGCCTCTACAAGCCCAACGCCATTGTAGAGGCATCCCCTTGCGGGTGCCTTCCAGGTCTATTCCCCAGCGCTTTCAAAGTCCTTTAGCCTTTTTCTGCCGACCCGAGAGCGGTCGCAATCACTTCCTCGTCGGTCACATCTTCCCTGATACGAATATGGCCAAGGTAGTAGATGACGGCGGCAGCAATCAATGACAGCACAACGATGGAGACAATCCAGATATCCCAGTGCGTGGTATCAATCAAAGTGGGTACCCAGGGAGCCGTCACGGTCGCGTAGAGGCCAACACCACTGGCCAGAAGCCCCAACACGGAACAGAGATAGAAAACCCAGTCCGGGGCAAGGCGAACATCAGCGAAAGCCTCGTGATACTTGAAGCGAATAACGATGACATCAATGAACTGGAAAATCATCGAGAAACACCAGATCACCGTTATTGACGCGAACAGAATGTAGTACATGAGATTCGCCAGGTTGGCGGGATTCGATCCTCCAACATAGGGAATAACCATGTAGACCACTATAGCAATCGCTGCAATGATGAGGCTTTGCACGAGAACCGCGACCCACGGTACGCGATTGGCGTTCACCTTGCTCATCACCGGCGGCAGGCGGCGGTCGAGGCCGGAGACAAAGAGCAGGCGGCCAAACGAGTAGTTATAGACCAGCGCCGCGTAAAGGCCAAAGCCAATCATCACCACATCAACAAGCACAGCCAGCACCTGGCCGACAGGGCCAAATCCATTGTGTACCGCGTCCACCATCGCCCACAGGTTCGTCTGGGGAAACACCTGATTTGCGCCCGTTCCTACAGAGGCAGGCACAGCAACCATAATGGCAAACGTGGTGAGCAGATACGCCACCATCACCACAATCGGCCCCCAGATGAGGTAGCGCGTCACCGCCCGTTCGCTGGTGACTTCAACGCCCATGTTCAGCGGAACTTCAATACCCAGCAAGGCCAGGATCACGAAACCAAAAATGGTAAAGTTACCTGTGCTGCCAAAAGTGATAGCCCAACCACCACCACCGAATGAGAGGTCTGTGTAGGCGGTGTGGTTGGCGGTAGTAGGATGGCCAAACAACACCCAGAGCAATCCCGACAGGCCTATCAGTAAAATGGCCGCTCCATATGCAACGAACATCACATTGACCAGGTTCTGGGCAGCGCGGAAACGAATGACGGAAAGCCCGTAAGAAATAGCCGTCACCGCAATAATTACCAGACCAATCTGCCAGGGGTCACTCAAAATTGTGATACCAAACCGGCTAAACAGATCACTGATAAAGGTACTCACCAGGCTTCCGCACACCAGTACTACGAAGATGCCAGGCCACCAGGCACAGAAACCCGCGAAAAAGCCCCAGAATGGGCCAAAGGCCTTATTTGTCCAGACATAAATCGAGCCTTCCTTCGGGAACATACGCCCGAGTTGTCCGGTCACGATTGCCCCGGGAATGAGGAATGTCAGGAAACCGGCCACCAGGTAAATGTACGCCACCGGGCCGGCCGCTGCAATACCCGGTGAGTTGGTGATAAAAAGGACGATGGCAATAAAAATCGCTACCATGTCGAATGTGTTCAGCACTTTGGTGAGGATGCCCCCCGCAATGCGCTCTGAACGCAGAACCTCGCTGCTGCTTTGGGCTGCTGTTGCCATAAAGTACGTTTCCTCCTAAAAAGTCTTCTGTGCTACATACGTCAGATAGACGCATTACAACTTTCAGACCTACCCAAATCGAAATACGTCACTGCATTCCTGGCACAGGAAGAACTTTCCTGAACAGGAATACACAAACACCCTACCAGGATAATGAAAGCGCGAGGATATGAATTGGCAGAAACCCGGCAAGGGCGATAATACCTTGCATAATCTCAAGTATAATAACGAGGATAAAATGTGTCAAGATGACAATATACCGCTATCTTTCCCTCGATTCAGCCGGTTCAGCCTCTACACTTCATCCAGCCTCTTACATGAATTTGTTAAATTGCACGAAAATGGCTTTGCTATCCTTTTCTTCGACAGCACTGAATAGCAAAGCCAGGAAATCTATTGCTCTTTGTTCAATCCCTGCCACGCCGCTTCACTGCTCGCAAGCATACTGCCGACAGCCGCGACAATGAGGCAAATCAGTGTCAAACCGCCAATGATATACCACCATTGGCTATTGGGAATTAACGACGTCCAGGAAAAGAAGAAGGTGCAGATAATAGCCGCCAGGCAGGATAGCGACCCAAGCACCACACTTCCCCAGATAACTGGCAGGGGAAAGATACGCTGCAAGCGGAACGTTTTAGGGTCCCGGAGATAGAATCGCACAAGATTGATAAACAGGAACATCGTCGAAAAAGCCCAGACCAGCGTTGAAGATGCCAGCATCACATTATAAATCTGCGTGGAAAGATTTTCCGGCGATCCGAACTTCACAATGTACGGAACTACAAAGTAGACCAGGGCCGTGATACCCGCAGCAACAATCGTCTGGAAGATAATCGCGTTTGACGGTACACGATTCCGATTCAGTTTACCCACGAAGACTGGAAGACGCTGATCAATACCGGCAACCAGCAGCAGACGCGCATAGGCAATATTATAGGTAACAGCCGCAAAAACAAAGAAGCACATCAAACAAATGGCCGCAACATCACCAGCAATCGGCCCAAGCGCCTGCTGCACCGTACCTACCAACGAGAAAATACTCGCCGAGCCTGCACTCTGCCCTTTTACCACCAGTACAGCGAACGTCGCTACCAGATAGCCGACCAGCACGAGAATCGTTCCCCAGAAAAGATGCCCGGTAATAATCCCTCGTTTTTTGCTCTCTCCAAGCTTTGAAGGAGCCAGTTCACCGCCCATGTTTAAAGGCGTCTCAATGCCAAGATAGGCGAGTGTTACCAGGCCAAACAGGTAGATATTTTGCGCGCCACCTGAGAAATATACGCCCCAATTGGGAAGATGAAAATCTGTCGCTACCGGCTTGCCCAGCAGCATCCAGGCGACTCCTGCAAAAGCGATCAAGAACACTCCTATAAAATTGATAACCACAGCCACATTGATCGCATTCTGCAAGCCCCGAAAACGCTGCACACTGAGAATACCCGATACGACAATCACCGCAATGATGCCCGCGCCTTGCTGCCACGCGGCTGTAAACCAGTTCGGATTCAGGCCGTTTAAGAAGCCTACAATCACATCACCCGCCGTAATCATCACCAGTACGCCAGGAAACCAGGCGCAAAAGGCGACGAAAAAGCTCCAATATCCTCCCAGCGCCTTATGCGTCCAGTTATACAGTGACCCCTCGTGAGGAAACATCACGCCCAGTTGGGCCGTCGCAATCACGCAGGGAATGAAGAACGTTACGCCACCCAACAATAGATAGGTAAAGGCGGCAGGACCACCTGCCACAGCCGTTGGCACGTTGGTAATGAAAAAGACGATCATCAAAAAGATCGCCGTCATATCAAACTTATTCAATATGTTGGGCAGAGCCTTGACTACATACTCCTCTGATAGCAGCGACTCTGCTTCACTTGTCGAACCTCGCTCGTTCGCTTCTGTTTTGCTCGTACCCCATTCAATGCTTGCCATGTTACACTCCGCGCGTCAAAATTTCAGATCTCCAACAGACAAAGGGCAGTAACCCTGGTACAATATAGCTCATCCATAAAGAGCAAACTTATACCCGCAGGGAAAGAAAAACCAGGGTTAAAGTCGCCTAAAAAAAGCATCGCTTCGCTCACCTGAGCAAAGGAACAATAGCCTAAAGAAAAAACCGCGCCAAAGGTTGTGTCAAAAAGAGTAGTATTACCTGCACCCCTAAAAACCAGAAGTAACTGTACACGAGCCATAAAAATTATGCAAGTGTCCAGTACTTTCGGGTAAAGTTCCGTCAACTACCGGGACCAGAGCGAACCTCTCCAGGGCGACCCTTGCGGTCACCCTGGCCATACTCTTCTTTAGCACCAAGCATATGCTATAATCAGCGCGATGTCTATTAAAAAAGAGGAAAAAATTATGCCGCGAGATCTGCCGGTAGGCAATGGCAGCCTGCTCCTGAACTTCGATAAAAGCTATAACCTGCGTGACATTTACTGGCCGCATGTAGGCCAGGAACTGCAGACGGCTGGCGATATCTCACACACTGGCGTCTGGGTCGAAGGACAATTCGCCTGGCTCGACGCGCCCGAGTGGCAGCGCGACATGGTGTACGAACCGGAAACGCTGGTCACGCATGTCACCATACAGCACCCCGCACTACAACTGCAACTCGTCTTCCGCGATTGCGTCGATTTTTATCGCCCCATCTTCCTGCGTGAAGTGACAATCACCAATCAGGCCAATGCTCCCCGTGAAGTGCGCCTGTTCTTTCATTACGACTGGCATATCTGGGACGCCGCAGAGGGCAACACCGTTTTCTACTACCCCGCCGCCCAGGCTCTCGTCGCCTATAAAAAACAGGCGTATTTCCTGATGAACGGCCAGGTCGGTACAGGCACAAACGCCACCATTGGCATCTCTAGCTGGGCTACTGGCGTCAAAGAATTTCATAATTCTGAAGGAACGTGGCGCGATGCCGAAGATGGCGTGTTGGGGCGCAACCCCATCGCCCAGGGTTCAGTCGATGGCACACTTGCGCTCCATGTGCCCGCTATCGCTCCCGGCGCGACCTCCACAGTCTACCATTGGCTGGCTGTCGGCCCCGATTTGCCCGCCGTCGTAGACCTCGAAGCCATGATTCGCGAACGCGGACCTGACACCTTCATCACGCGCACCAAAAACTATTGGTATCGCTGGGTCAATAAAGACGCGCTGGACTTCGCCGACCTCACACCCGAACTGGTTGACCTCTACAAACGCAGCCTGCTCATCTTGCGTACCCAGATCGACAACGGGGGAGCCATTATCGCCGCCAATGATGCTGACGTCGAACACTTCTCCAGCGACAGCTATTCCTATATGTGGCCTCGTGATGGAGCGCTGGTCGCCAACGCGCTCAGCCACGCCGGTTACTCCGAGATCACTCGCGGCTTCTACGACTTCTGCAATGCCGTTCTCACCAAAGGCGGCTATCTGCTGCACAAATACAATCCCGATCGCTCCTGGGGCAGTAGCTGGCATCCATGGATCGACAGCGAGGGCAGGCCACAGCTTCCCATCCAGGAAGACGAAACCGCGCTCGTCCTCTATAGTCTCTGGCAGCACTACAAATGCTTTGCCGACCTCGAATTTGTTGCCCCACACTTTCGCACACTGGTGACACCCGCCGCCGATTTTCTTGTCAGTTACCGCGAACCGCATACCAACCTGCCCGGCCCCTCCTACGACCTGTGGGAAGAGCGCCGGGGCATTCTCACCTTCACCATTGCCACCGTCTACGCCGGTCTCGACGCTGCATCAAACTTCTCCGCCATCTTTGGCGAAACGGAGCTTACGCAGAAATACCGGCAGGCCGCCGATGAAATCAAAGCCGCCGCCTTACGCTATCTCTGGGACGAACAGCGCGGGCATTTCCTCCGTATGATTACCGTAGACAGGGATGGTACGATACAGAAAGATGCCACATTGGACAGCAGCCTGTGCGGCCTCTTCCAGTTTGGCATGTTCTCAGCGACCGATTCTCAGATCACGCGAACCATGCAGCAGCTTGAACAAACCCTCTGGGCGCATACCCAGGTCGGCGGCATGGCGCGCTACGAGAACGATTACTATTACCAGGTGACGCACGATCTGAGCCAGGCGCAAGGCAATCCCTGGTTCATCTGCACGCTCTGGCTGGCGCAGTATCGGATCGCTAAAGCAGGCAATATCGACGAACTGCACGCGGCTCTGCCCTTGCTCGAATGGGCGCTCTCTCACGCCCTTAAAAGCGGAGTCATGGCCGAACAGGTCAATCCATTTACCAGCGAACCGCTCAGCGTCTCGCCGCTCACCTGGAGCCACGCCGAGTATGTTCTGACGGTGCGCTGGTATCTAGGAAAATATCGCCGTTTCGCTCCAAAAGCTAGCGGCTAATCTTCAACCAGCCTGCCCAGCAGCTTGAGCGTAATACCAAGCGCGAGAATAACCGCGCCGTTCACGGCCAGTTCAATCATGTCGCGGTTAAAATCCTCGAGCTTCACATTTTCAACAGACAACCTGGCACCGATGGAGAGAATGCCGCGCGTCGCTGAGACAATACCAATAAAAAGGAAAGGACGCAAAGAGGTTGCATGCGCCTTGAGGTAATGGATCACTGTTCCCATCACCTCCATAATAATCAGCACAAGCAGGAGATCTGAGACCAGTTTGATAATAGCTTGAGCAACAAGCGAGGGGTCTAATTTAGGAATCAGTATCGAAGCTAAAAAATCCCAGATACTGTACCCCAGTGCAAACAACGAACCCAATAAAAAAAAGACGCCCACAATCGCGTAAATCAATGAATCGCTACGCTCGAGCATATGGCTCGAAAAATGTGCAATGGGATCATACGATTCCTCGTGATTATTACTTGCTGCTTGCGCTTGTAGAGGCGGTGCTGCCTCATCAACGCGGCTATGCTGATCGGACATCTCTATCTACCTTTCTACCAACCGGCATGCCATTACCAACCTGCCTCGAGATGTCATCCTGAGCGCAGCGAAGGATCTCAAGCCCCCATTGGCTCGACAGGCACGCGAGAGATCCTTCGCTGCGCTCAGGATGACAGGCGAGCGGGGCTTGTTCCTGGCAACCAATAAAAAAATAAGACATGTTAGTATGGCTCATTATACGCGAGATTAACTTATAAAGGAAGAGTTTGAAGGAGGAGAAATTCATGCCGCGCTGGCTCTACATTCTGCTTGTCTTTGCCGTTCTGGCTCCCATCCTGGATGTGTTGCACGTGCAGCCTATCCTGCTCTTCCTGGTGGCTGGCCTGGGCATCCTGCCGCTTGCCGCCCTCATCGGGCAATCCGTTGAACAGATCGCCGAACACACTGGCGAACGTATCGGCGGTCTGCTCTTCGCCACCTTCGGCAACGCCACCGAACTCATCATCGGCATCTTTGCCCTGAGCGAAGGGCTGGTCGATGTTGTGCGCGCCTCCATCATCGGCTCGATTCTCGGCAATGCGCTGCTGGTCCTCGGCGTCGCAACCTGTGTCGGCACCCTCAAACATGGTCGGCTGCGCTTTGAAGTACGGCCCGCCACACAGTATGCCTCGCTGCTCACGCTGTGTATTGGCGGCCTGCTCCTCCCGGCCTTCGCGGAATTGCTCGCCTCGCGCACTCATCAAACCAACATCGTCGAGCGCGGTGTCCTGCTCTCCGATATCATCGCAGTGTTGCTGCTGGCAGGCTATATCGCCTCGATTCTGTTCAGCGTCTTTCGCATCGGCGACAAAACTTCATCAGAAGAAGACGGCAATGAAGAACTTGATCCGGTGCTGGGCGCGCGGTCTGCCGCCGCCGTCTCCCGCCTGCTCGCTTACAGGCATCACCTCGCCAATAGTGAAACGCCCGGCAAAAGCGGTGCCCTGCGTCAGATCGATACTACCATCAACACCATCATTTCGCGCGAAGCCGCTAGTCCCGGAAAAACACCCGTCGAGGCAGCAAAAGCTACGCCAACATTGACACAGCAAAGCGCGGGAAAAAAGCCGGAAGCGGAAGCAAAACCCAAACTCTGGCTGGCTCTGCTCCTGCTCACCATAGCGACGGTAGGAGTCGCCATCCTCTCCGAAATTCTGGTCGGTTCCATCGAACCATTCACGAAAACGCTTGGCTGGAACGCGGCCTTTGTGGGACTGGTCTTTGTTCCCCTGATCGGAGGGCTGCCGGAGTACTTCAACACCATCGGCATGGCACTGGACAAACGGATGGGCATGGTGCTGGCCGCATCAGCAGGCTCCTCAATTCAGATCGCCCTGCTGATGGCTCCCCTGCTCGTCTTGATTAGCCTATTCATGCCGCAGCGGCTCGACCTGATCTTTAGCTTCGTCGAACTGGCCGTACTCGGACTGGCAACCTTTCTTTTCAGCCAGATCACGCAGGATGGCGAACTCGTCTGGCTCGAAGGCCTGCTGCTCATCCTGCTCTATGCCATGATGGGAGGAACGGTCTTTTTGTTCGGGGCATAAACCCTATACCGGAATGGTGAGGACGTGATGCCCCTCCTGCCCGCGCCGTACATGCTGCGAGACAAAGACCTCTACCACAAACGGCTTTTCGTACAACTGGTGGCGATTGTCGTCCAGGAAAAAGATGTGCAGGCGGTCGCGCCGACCAACCGGCGTGCTTGAGAGCGGCTGCATGGGAATCGTCACCTCGGCCACATAGCCCTCGGCAGGCACCGTCACTGTCGCTCGCTGCACAATATAGGCATAACTTTGTTGCAAAACCGAGCGCACCTCAATAGACACCGTATCTCCATAGACAAGCGCGCTCAGGCCCGCCGGTCTGCTGCCTCGTTTCGCTTCCGACGGCAATTCCGGCTCATTCCTGCCTATAATATGCATGCGGATGGTGTACATCTGATCTGGCTGCACTCGCATTGGCGTTTCAATAATGGCCGCTGCCGTGAGCACGTGTTCCTGCTTCCCCAGAATCGCCTGCTTCAACTGCTGCCACCAGGAAGGCTTCTGCGGAGCGGCCTGCTGCTGTGCCTCTTTCTTTCCGGCGCTGATCGCTGGAAGTACGCCCGTGATGCGCTGCAACCAACCGGCCTTCTTTGGCTCGCCAGCACCTTGCGCCTGCTCATCCTGGTCGAACACATCAACTTCCTCTGCTTGCGCTCCGCCATCTTCAACTCCCGTCGGAACAGGTGTCTCCACAATCACTTCTGGCGCGCTGCCATGCTGCTCTCCAGCCTGCGTTTCCGGCTGTGGCGTCTCAGGAACTGCTGGAGAGATTTCTGAGGTAACGGCCTGCGTGCGAGCGGCCTTCCAGTTTTCCAGGTGCTTGCGCGAAAGGGGCAGAATACGAACCGTCTCTACATCTTCCAAAGCCTCTTCCTCGGCCACTTTCTTTGGGGGCTTGCGCCGGAACTGTGGATTGCGCAGCGCTTCCAGCATGCCTTTCGCGCTTTCAAAACGATCTTCTGGCTCAGTCGCCAGCGCCTGCATCACGGCCTCACTTATATGCTGGTGAATGTGCGAATTTATCTCGTGAGGCGTGCGCGTGCGATTGCGTGTCGCGGCGTCTTCGGGCGTCATGCCAGTCAGCAGCAGGTAGAGGATCGCGCCCAGGCTATACACGTCCGACCGCGCCTCCGCACTGCCCTGTAAAGCCTCGGGCGCGGCAAAGTACGAACGCTGCGCAGACGCCGAAACACCCGGCAACAGCTCCCGTAACTCTGGCGACAGCCAGGAGATCATCAACCAGGGCGCAGCATCCTCGCTGTTGTCATCAAGAATAACCGTATACGGATCGAGGTCGCCTATCACCACCCCCCGGCGATGCAGCCGCTCCACACCCAGGCACAGCTTTCCTACCCACTCGACGGCTCTCCCCTCGGGCGGCAAACCCTGGCCGCTCTGCAAAAAATCCTGCAAGGTGTACAGGTGCCGGGACGCATCCTCGCGCATCTCGTGTCCCTCGCCCTCTTTCGTAAAAGCAGCCGTACCCGCCACCACGTAAAGATGTCCCTGGTAGTAGCGCAGGTCAATCGCATGCATCACATAAGGCAGTTGCCAGCGCCGCAAAAGATCGTACTCCTGCTGCACCAGTTCAAAGACGCGCAGTCGTCCGGCCTCATCCAGCGCCGAGCAATCGATGTCCCGTATCGCTACCATGCGCTGCCCCTGCGGCGTCAACTGCTGATTATCAAAGGCAAAATACAGCTTGACCGAGGGCCGACGCCGGATAAGCGACGTGATACGATAGCGATTTGAAATATCCTGCTCAAATGCAGTGATATCTTTCTTTTTATCGATACGCTCCCCACAGGAACCGCAGAATGCGGCATCTGGTGGGAGCGGAGCATGACAATTTGGACAGCACAGATCGCGTGAGGAAGTGCGATCAGGCAGAAGATCAGTGATACTCATTGCTTTTCGTCGCCTTCAGGATAGTTCGCCCAATTCCTGTTTAAAATTATAACATAGCTCAAGGTGCTACAGGTGTACGCGCTACTCGATTGTACAGCATTCCAACTCTATTCGATAGAAATCCCTTAATATCAGGACGTTTGTCTTATGCCTATGGTTGCAGCCACTCTTGTCACACTTACCTCGTTTTGCTAGAATCTCACAGGTACATCTATCGCATTGCTTCTCCCAATCTCGAGGACAAAAACCTTCATGCGATGGACTCTATGTGCCGAATCAGCACGCGCATGTTACAATAAAAATAGCATATTTCAAAGAACTCCAGGAGGTCTATTTTATGATAGATTTACCGACTCTATTGTTCTGGATCGTTGCCATTATTCTTGTGGGTTCGGCCCTGCTCGTGGTCGGGATGCGCAACATCGTTCACAGCGCGCTGTCCCTGGTGGTGCTGTTTGCGATGGCAGCAGGCATCTATCTTCTGGCCAACGCCGAATTTATCGCCATCGTCCAGATATTGATCTACGCGGGAGCAGTCACCATTCTGATCCTGTTTGCCCTCATGCTCACGCGCACGCCCAATCTGCGCACCAACAGCAATCCCACCAACCGGCAGTGGCTGGCCGCTCTCCTCATCTGCGCGATTCTGGCCGCGTCCATCATCTTCGCCATCTCGCTCGGCCAGTATTCCACCGCCCATCCCGGCACCGGCTTCAGCTTCGGCCCCTATGGTACTAATGCCTGCCCGCTGCCGCCCAACAATGTTGCCTATATCGGCCAGCTACTGTACAGTCCTACCTGCTATAGCTACGTGCTGCCTTTTGAAATTGCCTCAGTCGTCCTGCTCGTAGCCATCGTAGGTGCGATCGTCATTGGTAGGGAGGAGTAATTATGCTTACGTTAAACCATTTTCTGATTCTCGGCGCGATCCTGTTCTGCATCGGCCTCTTCGGTGCCATCTCCAAACGCAACGCCATCGCCGTGCTGATGGGCATCGAAATCATGCTGAACGCCGTCAATATTACAATGGTCGGCTTTTCCTTCTTTAATAAGGTCAAACCGTACTCGACCTATTTGACCGGACAAATCTTCGCCATCTTTATTATCACCGTTGCCGCCGCCGAAGCTGCGGTCGCGCTCGCCATGATTATTGCCATCTATCGCAAGCGCAACACGGTGGACGTTGGCGAAATCAATTTGATGAAGTGGTGATATTATGGGACTCTATCAATATTCCTGGCTCATCCTGTTCTCACCGCTCTTCTCCTTCGTGGTCATTATTTTCGGCACCCGCATGTGGGATCTGGCAACACGCAGGCAGGTGAACGCCACCGCTTCCGCCGGAGACCACGCTCACGCCCACAGCGAAGGCGAAGGCGACGAGAACACACATTATATCGAGACCACCGGCCCGCATGGCGAGCATGAGGTGCTGGAGGACGACGAAGACCCCAAAGTGCCACGCCTGACGCTCGGCGCGAAGATGAGCGGCTACGTCAGCATTTTAATCGTCGCCCTCGCCTGTATTTACTCCTGGATCATCCTCTTCAACCAGACAGGCCTGATCAGCATCGCTCCCAGGATGCCCACGAGCGGCATCCAGGTCCTTGCTTACGACTGGCTCTCTGGCTCGCAGGGAACGCCGCCCTATACTATCGCCTACCACCTGGATAACCTGGGCATCGCAATGATGGTGGTTGTAACAACCGTCTCCCTGCTGGTGCAATTCTACTCGCAAGGCTACATGGAGAACTCGGCGGGATACGCGCGTTTCTTCTCGTATCTCTCGCTTTTCACCTTCTCCATGCTGGATATCGTCTTCGCGCAGAACTTCCTGGTCATCTTCATCGGTTGGGAACTGGTGGGCCTGAGTTCCTACTTGCTGATCGGCTTCTGGATCAACAAGACCGCCAAGCCCGAACAGGATCGACCCGCGCCAGCCACCGCCGCCATCCAGGCCTTCATCGCCAACCGCGTCGGTGATGTAGGCTTCATCATCGGCATCATGATCCTCTTCACGAATACAGGCACCTTCGATTTCGCGACCCTGTCTTCGCCAACCGACCCGCATGGCGTGGCGCACGTTTTCGCGGGCAACACTGGCCTGCTGACCCTCGCCATGATCCTGGTCTTCTGCGGCGCTATCGGTAAATCCGCGCAGATACCGCTCACCATCTGGTTGCCGACCGCTATGGAAGGCCCCACCCCCGTGAGCGCGCTCATCCATGCCGCGACAATGGTTGCCGCAGGCGTCTACATGGTGGCACGCACCTTCCCGCTCTTCTCGGCGGCTGATCCCCTGGCTTTGCAGGTCGTCGCCTGGGTCGGCGCTATCACCGCTCTCTACGCCGCTCTGACCGCGCTAACACAGACCGACTTCAAGCGCGTGCTTGCTTTCTCGACCATCAGCCAGCTAGGCTACATGTTCGTTGGCCTCGGCGTGGCCTATCATACCGATATCGGCGTGGGTGCCGGTATGTTCCACCTCTTCACGCACGCCTTCTTCAAGGCTCTGCTCTTCCTGGGCGCTGGCAGCGTCATTCACTCTCTGCATCACGCCACTCACCAGGAAGTACAGGATATGCGCAAGATGGGCGGACTTGGCCCACATATGCCGATCACAGCCATTACCTGGCTGATTGCCACGCTGGCAATTTCAGGCTTCCCATTCTTCTCCGGCTTCTACAGTAAAGACAACATTATTGGCCTTACCTTTGAGCATGGCGACTACGGCCTGTACATCATCACACTCGGCACTGCTGGCCTGACCGCGTTCTACATGCTGCGCGCCTTTATCCTGGCCTTTGGCGGCAAGGGCGGCAGGTTTGGCGGTCTCTGGGGTGGCCCCTATCGCGGCGAGGGCGATCCACACGAATCGCCACGCACCATCACCATTCCATTGATTATCCTGGCTATCGCCTCGATCTTCGCGGGCTACTGGACTGGCTTCTTCGGCTTCGTCCAGCCGGGCGCGCCATCCTTGAACATTGGAACCGTCCTGTCCGATCCCCTCACCTGGATCGGCGTGCTGGTCTCGTTCATCGGCCTCGGCTGGGCCTTCGTCCTTTACACCCGCTTCGACCTTGCCACCATCAATAACGTGGTGCAAAACAATGCTGTGCTGCGCTTCCTGTACTACCTGACGCTGCGCAAGTTCTACATCGACGACCTCTACGACCTGCTCATTCGCTACGTGGTCTTTGGCGTCTGCCATATCGCGGCAGCCTTCGACACGTATGTCGTCGATGGCATCGTCAATGGCGTAGCTGCTGCTGTTACCGACTTCGGTCGCGGCGTCCGCCATATCGAAACCGGCAAGGTGCAAACCTATATGGTTGGCTTCTTCGGCGGCGTTGCCATACTGGCAATTCTCGTCTTCGCACTGGTAACATTCGTGAAATAACGGCCTGTAGGGAGATACGATGATGAACCTGAACAACCTTAAACAACCTGGATCAGCCATCCCAATATGTCATCCTGAGCGCAGCGAAGGATCTTCTGCTTCGACGGACGAATCGCTCGGCCCACAGATCCTTCGCTGCGCTCAGGATGACATACAAGGCATTACGGGTTTTGTTCGTAAAACTTCATCATCGCTTCCCTACATGTCTGATGAGGATATCATATGATTTTTACAAGCGATCTAACCTGGATACTGCTGGTGCCGGTGCTGGGCGCGCTGGTGGTGATGGCAACGCCTGTTCGCATTGCGCGCTGGATGGCGCTGCTTGCCACTGCCATCACCTTTGTGCTGGCGATGGCCATATTTTTCCGCATCGCCGCCAACGGCTATAACTTCGGCAATCTCAATCACCCGGCGGAACAATTTACTCTACCCTGGATCGACTTCAAGGCCAGCAACGTCCATTTCAAAATCGACTACAACCTGGGCGTCGATGGCCTGAGCCTGCCAATGGTCATTCTCAATGCCCTGCTCACTATGCTTGCTATTGTAGGCGGCTGGGAAAAGGCCCGCGTCAAAGAATACATGGCCCTGCTGCTGCTGCTGGAAACCGGCGTGATGGGCGTCTTCATCTCGCTCGACCTGTTACTCTTCTTCCTCTTCTGGGAAGTCGAACTCGCCCCCATGTTCCTGCTTATCGGCATCTGGGGCAGTGATGTTGTGAAACATGGCATGCCCGGTCGCATCTACTCGGCCTGGAAGTTCCTGCTCTACACCTTCTTCGGCAGTATCTTCATGCTGGCCGGTATCCTGGTACTCTACTTCCAGTTGGGCGGCACTACCGCGAGCATGCAGTACTTCTCGACGCACTTCTTGACCGGCGTCGGCCCGATCTTCGGCTGGAGCTGGCAGTTGCTCACCTTCCTGCTGATCTTCCTGGCCTTCGCCATCAAAATTCCCATGTTCCCGTTCCATACCTGGCTGCCTGATGCCCATACCGACGCCCCAACCGAAGTCAGCGTCATCCTGGCCGGTATCCTGCTGAAGATGGGTGCCTATGGTCTGATTCGCATCTGCTTCACGCTTCTCCCGGTGGGCATTCGCGAGTTCTCCGGCTGGCTGGCAGTGATCGCCGCCATCAACATTCTCTACGGCGCGGCCATCTGTCTGGTGCAAACCGACATGAAGCGCCTGATCGCGTATTCAAGCGTGAGCCACATGGGCGTGGTGCTGCTTGGTGTCGCTGCGGCAGCAGCCGGATTCGGCGATATGGCCTTCCGCACAGCCGCTCTGACGGGCGCGACTATCCAGATGTTCAGTCACGGCATCATTACCGGCCTGCTCTTCTTCTGTGTTGGCGTGATCTACGACCACGCGCATACTCGTGAAATCGCAGTCTTTGGTGGCGTGGCGAAAAAGATGCCCTTGCTGGCGACGCTCTTTACCTTCGCCGGGCTGGCCTCGCTCGGTCTCCCCGGCCTGGCTGGCTTCGTCGCGGAATATATCACCTTTACATCGAGCTTTAAAATCTGGACTGCCGTCACGGTCGTTTCGGTCTTCACCATGATCCTGACGGCCAGCTACCTGCTCTGGATGCTCAAGCGCGTCTTCTACGGCCCATTCAACACGCGCTGGAACTGGCTCCCCGATGCCAACTGGCGCGAGGCCATTCCGCTCATTTCACTGGCCGTGTTTATCGTGCTGATCGGCATTTTCCCAAGCATCCTGACCAATGTCATCACACCCGCGCTCAATGCTATCATGCATACGAGTACGCTAGTCATACACTAAAATTATGGGCACGCTGACTTATTGAACGTTTACAAATAACAAGGGAATATCCAGTACTGTCATCCTGAGCGCAGCGAAGGATCTCCGGTGATGGCACACGCCCCTGCCGGAGAACTCAGACCCTTCGCTGCGCTCAGGATGACAGGGGCGAGTCTCCCCTCGTATGTTGTAAAACTTCATCAAGTCAGCGCACCCGGCGACGCAAGGAGCCAAATCTATGTTTCATGTATCTGATCTTTATTTGCTCTCGCCACAGCTATCGCTGGTGATCCTGGCGCTGGTGGTGATGTGCGTTGACCTGTTCGTCAAACGCCGCATCGTCACCGTCACCGTCGCCCTGATCGGCCTGATTGTGCCGGTCGCTTTAGCCATCTCTCTGGCGTTATCACTAGACTTCTCGGTTGTCCATCATGCTTTCTGGGGCATGCTGATCGTCGATCCCTATGCCCTCTTCTTCCAGATCGTTTTCCTGATTATTGCCGCCGTAATGATCCTGGCCTCGTACAATTATGTCAACAAATACGTGCGTGGGGCTGATGGCGAGTTTTACACCCTGATGCTCTTCTCCGTGACCGGCATGATGTTCATGGCCAGCACAGGCGAACTGATCTCTATTTACATCTCGCTCGAACTCACCAGCATTCCGCTCTACGTCATGGCGGGCCTGCTGCGCACCAACGAACGTTCATCGGAAGCTGCCGTAAAATATGTCCTGCTCGGCGCGATGTCTTCTGCCATCCTGCTCTACGGCTTCGCCCTGCTCTACGGCCTGACCGGCACAACCGATCTGATGGGCATCGCCGCTTCGATCAAGGCCGGTGTGCATGATGGTAACGTCCTTGTCCTCATCGCCTCTGTACTCATCCTGGCAGGTTTCGGCTTCAAGATTTCGGCTGTGCCGTTCCACATGTGGGCACCCGACATCTACGAGGGCGCGCCAACGCCCGCGACTGCTTTCTTCTCGGTCGGCTCGAAAGCCGCCGGTTTCGCCGCCCTGATTCGCGTCTTCATCGATGGCGGCCTGGGACAGGTCAATCTCACTTCACTCACCATTGTTATCGCCGTCGTCGCTATTCTGACCATGACCCTCGGCAACGTCGTCGCAGCAGTGCAGACCAACGTCAAGCGCATGATGGCCTATTCGAGCATCGCGCAGGCGGGTTATATCCTGGTTGGGATGCTCGCCAGCATCTACGGCAAGAACTCCGATGGCAATACCGCTGTGTTGTTCTTCATCCTGGTCTACGTTCTCACTAACCTGGGTGCGTTCTCCGGCATCATCGCTCTCGCCAACGCAACGGGCGGCGAAAAAATCGAAGACTTCCGCGGCCTCGCCAAACGCGCCCCGCTCCTGAGCGCGGGAACGGCCCTCTGCCTGCTTTCGCTGGCGGGTATTCCACCAATGGCAGGTTTCGTCAGCAAGGTTGTCATTTTTACGGCAGCCTGGGGCCCGGGTCTCGGCTGGCTGGTCATCATAGCCCTGCTTAACAGCGTCGTCTCTCTCGTCTACTACGGGCGCATCGTCAAGTCCATGTACTTCGACGCCCCCGCCAGAGAAGACCACCTGACCACACCCATGACCCTCAGTTCGTCCATTGCCCTGACCACCGCAGCCCTGATCGTCATCACCTTCGCCGCCCAGGTCGTCCTGCTCCTGGCAACCCCCGCCGCCAACAGCCTGCTAGCCTTCCTGGCCGGAAGATAAATCTTATAAAAAAGGGAGAGCAACCCGCCGGTTGCCCTCCCTCTTTTTTGTATAGCAAAAACTTGCATCAAATCTGATCAGGATCAATTCCCAATGAACGCAATTTCTCAGCAAGCGCCTCCGCTCTCGTAAGCCGTATCTGCCCATCAGGAGCATACAAACGCAACAGGTCTTTATCAGGAATCAGCCAGCTATTCAGTTCCGCACTCCACAATGACCCATCCGGCCCAGGCAACATCTCCCTCATCACCCCTGCCTCCTCGTCTAGCTGCCAGCCAAACAATCGACGATATTTACTCTGCGGCAGTGGCGGCTCATTGGGATCATACGCAAAGTACTCGCGCACACCCATTTGCGCGTATCTTTTGGGTTTCTCCTCCAAATCTTTCTTCCACGTCTCCTCCGAAGCAATCTCAAACACCACCTGCGGCGCTGGCCCGCTCTTTCCGACGCGCCAGCTTCTTACCTTTTGAATCTCGACGCCTTTAATCACCGCCACATCCGGTTCCATTGGATACTCATATGGATTATCCGTCTGATAAAAATTCAGATTATTAAAAACAGTGCAGCTTTTTCCATCAAACAACCACTTCAGCACATTAACAAGGTAATGCGCAAGACTGGAATGCGCTGCTGGCTCCCCCATCAAATCTTTCTGAGTAGAATGAGAATCATAATAGTAAGCAACCTCGTCTCCCCTATTTCCAGCCATATATCTATCCTAAATCTACAATAATTGTCGTTAAAGCTGCCACACCCTCGCATTACTAAATGTCACCACCGTCGGATTACCTTCACTCAATGCAGCCATGCCTATTTCCCCCTGACTATAAGAGCTATCATTTACACTAGCAACTTGTTGTCCATTGATAAATAAAGTGATTGTGCTACCAATTGCCGTAACAGCAATTGTATGTGTTTGTCCAAAATTGCCCGGAGCTATGCCACTCACTAAAGATCCAACCACTTGACTATTACTATACGAGTAAAGAAAATAAAAGCCTCCTGTATCCACATAAAATAAATAATAGGTTCCTTGATTCCTATCAACTCGAAAAACTATTCCACTGCCATCTCCTTCCGTAATATTTGTTTTCACTTCATACGCAAAATTCGCAAAATTGGTTGTTGTAGCAGAACAAAGATGAATAAAAGAAGCTGATTCCACTTGATAACTTCCCCCAGTAAATGTACAAGCACCATTGCCAGAGTTCCCCTCAGTCCATGAATAACCCAGACTATTATCACCCAACGGATCATTCAACACTAACGTCCCTGAATTAGGTGGATATGGATTAGCTATTCCCGCATTCAACAAACTCCACTGTTGAAGGAAGTTGAAATACCTAAAATAATAAAAGCCCGATCCGCTCAGTACAACCAGTAACACAAGACTTATAGCAATACCTGCCTTACTACGAACCAGCCGCCTAACTCTTCCTGGCCTACGTATAGCAATAGCATCTTTTTGTGCATTTCCCGGGAACGAACGCAGCACCGTCTGATTCTCATTGCCATGTGCAGCCGCTACCCTTGTTTCGTCAGGTGTTACTGCTATCGTCAACACCAGTGCCCCCGTCGTGCCATCTCCCGTTGTTTCGCCCTGTCCTTCCAGGCGGATGACCTGTCCATCTGGCATACCGGATGGCAAAGGTACGGTGATACGCCGTCCTCCTGGCAAATTCAGGTTGCGCGTGGTTCCTGTTGTGGCTTCTTCCCTGCTGATAGCTACTGTAGCGCGAATATCACCGCTATGCGTCAATGGTCTACTCGGCGTCTGCATGGCTCCGCGGACATTAGTTACTCTTGGTTGCTCTGCATAAGGTAACGGATTGGTTGCTTTTCCCTGCTCAACTATGCCTGATGCCTGTTGTAAAGCAGCGGCAAACGCGGTGATCGAGCCAAAGCGTTCCTCTGGTTTCTTTGCCAGGGCGCGCAAGATCACGGTATCAACATCCTTTGGAATGGCGGGATTACGCGTGCTGGGTGGCTGCGGGAACTCGTTAAAATGCAGGTACATTACCTGTTCCTGCCGCCCTTGAAATGGGGGGCTGCCCGTTAAAAGCTGGTAGGTCATGATTGCCAGCGCATATTGATCTGAAGCGGCAACCGGACGACCACCCCATTGCTCGGGTGCCATATAGGTTGGTGTACCGCGTGAAGACTGGCTCATGCTGGCGCTGGCCGAGGTGAATTTCGCGATGCCAAAATCGGCTAGCAGCAGGTCGGGCAGGTCTGGATGCAGGTCATTCGAGCGCACAAGAAAGTTCGAGGGCTTCACATCCTGGTGAACAATCTGCTTGCTATGCGCGTAGGCGAGGGCAGATGCAGCCTGCCGAATAATATGAACAACTTCTCGCAGTGTGAGCATCTGTGCATTGCTATGCTGCCGGAGCCACGTCGAAAGCGAGCCTTCCTTGCAATAGGGCATCACCATGTACGTTAAGGACGTATCCTCCATTGTCTGCTCGCCATAATCGAACAATGGCAGAATATAAGGATGGTCGAGCATGGCAATCGCCCGCACTTCACGCCGGAACAGCCGCTCCGTCTCCTTAGCCGAGGAGCTATTTGGATAGGGCGTCACCTCTGCCCTCGTCACCTTCACTGCAACCTGTCGATGTATATGTGTATCCTCCCCAAGATACACCTCGCCCATTCCTCCACTCCCCAGCAGGCGAACCAGTTGATAGCGGCCTAATGCCATCCCCTCGAGCAGCATATTTCACCTTATATCAAGTTAATGGAGAACGATTCGCGCAGGATTATCACGTGGAAATAGTATAACACATCATTGGGGAAAACATAAGTGTGAATCTTAAGTTACTGGAGTCCAGCATCCTCCAAAGCACGCTCTTGCTGTCTTCTCGCTAAATCTGCCCTCACCTTATCTGCCAGTTCTTTCCCATAATGGAACTCTACAAACAGCAGGCGAACTTCTTCTTCACTAGCCTCTGGATGTGAGGCTCGAATAGCGTCTCTAGAAGCCTCGATTGCCTGTTGGCTCAATGAACACATGAGGGCGAACTTTTCGGCAACCGACATTTTTCGCATAATCTCAATCTGTACCCGCTCCGCCTCGGGACTCGTATCTTCCGATTGCGTTCTCATTTGCACCTCACATGTGTTCTAATTCTGCCTCTAGAGAGAAGTCCATCAACTAAACCCAGATATGTCAATTAAAACCTCCACACCCTCATATCGCTAAACACCACCTCAGTCGGATTATGCGTATCATTCTCGGCCAGCACGCCTATCTGTCCCTGGCTGTATGTTGCATCAGTAATACTCGTCACGGGCTGCCTGCTAACAAAGAGCGCGATGCTGCTGCCATTCGCTGAAACCGCCACCACGTTCTGCACATTCAGGCCGGTATGAATGGCCGGAGAAGAACCTTGCTGCAACGTCTTTGACTGGTTTTGTCCCGTAAAGACCAGCAATGAATAACTGCCGTTCTGGCAAACGCTGAAGTAATAATACTTGAAGTTGGTGAAGTCGGCGCGGAAGATAATGCCTCCACAATCGCCCGACACAATTGTCATATGAACTTCGTAAGCGAAGTTGGCGAAATTGGTATTGCGTGCCGCGCAATAGTGGTACGCTCCATTCTGCGTCGCTACCGCCTGATAGCCGTTGCTGGTAAAAGTGCATGTGCCAAATTGAGTTGGTTGCACATCCCAGGCATACCCACCCGAATTGTTCTGGAGCGCATCATTGATGACCAGCGAACCACTGAAAGGCGGATACGGATTATGCGTATCGGTTGATCCTGCGGTTGAGGTTGCAGCAGGAGTTGTTGTCGCGTTAGCTACAGACGTTGCTGTGGCATTACCAGGAAGCGCACTGGCTCCCCCGCTCGGACGATTGAGTCCAATCAACACCGGAATACTGACCACACTAACCAGAACAAATAAGGCTATAAGAAAAGCGAAGCTGCACTGGAAGCCTCGTCGGCTGGCCATAACATTCAGGCTTACTCCTCGCTGCGTGGTCTCGACGTGCGGCCCTCCTGTAACTGCTTGCGTATGCGTCAGATTGCCGCCAGGAGCGACAGGCGGTTGAACAGGACGCGAAACTCTTGATGGGCTATCGGCATGAATTGTATTATACGAAGCGCTCTGGCCCGCTATTCCAGTGACGGCATCAGAGGCATCCACTGTAGCATAGGTCTCTCGCTTCACCCTGTTCGGTGATTGTACAGCCTCATCAAATGCTCGCGCAAAAGCCTCCACACTCGGATAGCGATCTTCCGGCGCTTTAGCCAGCCCCCGCATAATTACTGCGTCAAGCGCGGGAGAGACACGCGGATTGAGTTTGCCAGGAGGCTCTGGCTGCTCGGTAAGATGCTTATATACCAGTTGTTCAAGCGTTCCTTGAAACGGTGGACGGCCTGTCAAAAGTTCATACGCCATTGCGGCCAGCATATATTGATCGGTCGCAGGAATAGATCGCCCGCGCCATTGTTCCGGGGCCATGTAGGGCGGCGAACCGGCAATTGACATGCTTCCGCTCGAAGCGGCGCTGTTCAGGCGCGCCAGCCCAAAATCGGCCAGCAACAAATCTGGCCGGTTCGGGTCATTCCGGTTGCGGCGCAGCAAAAAGTTGGATGGCTTTACATCACGATGCACAATCTGGCGCTCGTGCGCGTATTGCAACGCATCGCCCGCCTGCTCTACCATATACGCGACGTCTTCCGGCGCAAGCGGCCCCTGACTGCTCCGCTCCTTCAACCATGACGCCAGGGTCCCATCCTCTCCATATGGCATGACCATATAGGGCAGCGTAATGCCAGAAATCACGGCCTCGCCATAATCATACAGGGGAAGAATGTGTGAGTGATTGAGGGCAGCGACTGTTTTCATCTCGCGCTGGAACAATTGCAACGTCCGAAGCGATTCCTCTTCATCCGACCGGAGTACTACGTCGCCACGAATCACCTTAATCGCCACCTGTCGAGCAATACCCGCGTCTTCTGCCAGGTACACCTCGCCCATGCCTCCACTGCCAAGCAGGCGCAACAGGCGATAGCGACCGAGTTGCTGTCCTTCGAGCGACATACTTCACCTCAAAATCATGGCCGAATAATCGGAGCGCGGGCTTAGTATAGCACAGCCATCTGTGAGATAAAAGTGCCGCGTCCGAGATGGGCATCATACTTGTACAAAGCGATCTCAGAAGGCACCCGCCAGGGGCTGACACAGGGAGGTGTTTCCACGGCTCACCAGCCCCTGTCATGCTGAGCGCAGCGAAGCATCTGCGGTCTCGACACACAAATCGCCCGGCACACGAGATGCTTCGCTGCGCTCAGCATGACAGGCTCTCGAACAGAGTAGGGTAAAAAACCTATCCGTGTCAGCCCCTGGCGGGTGCCTTCCGGTTTTTATCTGCACGCGCCTTCCTCACATTCGTTCCCTAACTATATACGCCACAGCAGGAACAATCTTCGCGCTTGTTTTGATACTCTCACCCTCTCATCCCACATACAAAAATTTTTCCCTGTGTTCAATACGTGATGTTTCCCTGCTCATCCGTGACAGGTCTGTGATTTTAGAACAGTATGCTACCTTCAGACGCTTTGTCTGACTAACGCTAGACATGCTGGAGGCAATTATGGAACGCGCATGGGTGACAATTGAAGGAAACGAAGCGGTCGCCAATATCGCGCACACGCTAAGTGAAGTCATTGCCATTTATCCTATCACTCCGTCCACGCCAATGGGCGAGATGGCCGATGCCTGGTCGGCAACCGGTCGCCCCAATCTCTGGGGTACTGTGCCGCTGGTAATCGAAATGCAGTCCGAGGGCGGCGCAGCCGGAGCCATACACGGCGCATTACAAACCGGCTCGCTTGCAACAACCTTCACAGCCTCTCAGGGGCTGCTGCTCATGATTCCAAATATGTATAAAATCGCCGGTGAACTGACACCGGTAGTTTTTCACGTCGCCGCCCGTTCGCTCGCCACACAGGGTCTTTCCATTTTCGGCGACCACTCCGATGTGATGGCGACCCGCGCCACCGGTTTTGCCCTGCTCGCCTCAAATTCCGTACAGGAAGCCCAGGACCTCGCGCTTATCGCTCACGCATCCACGCTCAAGGCCCGCGTCCCATTCCTGCACTTCTTTGACGGTTTCCGCACCTCGCACGAAATCGACAAAATCGAGCAACTGACACGCGACGATATGCGCGCCATGATCGATGACACCTTTGTCGAGGCGCATCGCCAGCGTGGCCTCTCGCCCGATCATCCCTTCATTCGCGGCACCGCGCAAAACCCCGATGTCTACTTCCAGGCCCGCGAGACCGTCAATCCCTACTATGCAGCCTGTCCATCCATCGTGCAGGAGAACATGGACAAATTCGCGCAATTGACGGGCCGCGCCTATCATCTTTTCGACTATGTTGGCGCGCCGGATGCCGGGCGAATTATCGTCGTGATGGGTTCAGGCGCTGAAACCGTCCAGTCCACTGTCCAATATCTGCTTGGGCAGGACGAAAAAGTGGGCGTCGTCAAAGTGCATCTTTTCCGCCCCTTCTCGGTCGAACACTTCTTACAGGCGTTGCCCGCGACGGTAAAAACTATCGCCGTCCTCGACCGCACAAAGGAGCCGGGCAGCGTTGGCGAACCGCTCTACATGGATGTCGCGGCATCGCTGCAAGAGGGCTGGCACAAACGTGAACAGCCATTGCCGCGCATTATCGGCGGTCGCTACGGCCTCTCATCCAAAGAATTCACTCCGGCGATGGTTAAGGCCATCTTCGATGAGATGATTAAGGACGAGCCGAAGTCTCGCTTCACCGTCGGCATACATGATGATGTCACTCATACCAGCCTGGACTACGATGAAAGCTTCTCCATCGAGGCACCCGAGACCGTTCAGTGCGTCTTCTGGGGCCTCGGCTCCGATGGCACAGTGGGAGCTAACAAAAACTCGATCAAGATCATCGGCGAGGAGACCGAGAACGATGCCCAGGGTTACTTCGTCTACGACTCGAAGAAATCCGGCTCCGTCACCATCTCGCACCTGCGCTTCGGGCCGCGTCCCATTCACGCGCCCTATCTGATAGGCAAAGGACAGGCCAACTTCGTCGCCTGCCACCAGTTTAGCTTCCTGGAGCGCGTCGATGTTCTCAAATACGCAAAGCCCGGCGGCGTCTTCCTGCTCAACAGCATCTATGGCCCCGATGAGGTCTGGGATCACCTGCCCATCGAGGTGCAGCAGGCCATCACGGAAAAGCACCTGCGTTTCTTCGTCATCAACGCCTATCGCGTAGCCAGCAACATCGGCATGGGTGGGCGCATCAATACGGTGATGCAGACCTGTTTCTTTGCCATCAGCGGCATCCTGCCCAAAGAAGAGGCCATCGAGCAGATCAAAAAGAGCATTCGCAAGACGTATGGCAAACGCGGCGAAGCTGTCGTACAGCGCAACTTTCAGGCCGTCGATGAAACGCTTGCCCACATGTATGAAGTTCAGGTGATGGCAGGCATCGCTTCCGGTTCCGCTTCAATGGATGGAAAACAGGGTACCGTTGCCGTACAGCGACGCGCTCCCATCAATCTGCCTATGCTGACACGCCGTCCGCCCGTACCAGAGCAGGCACCCGCCTTTGTGCGCCAGATACTCGGCCCAATGATCGCTGGCGAGGGCGACGAACTTCCAGTCAGCGCGCTTCCATCCGATGGCACCTATCCATCCGGCACCGCTTGCTGGGAGAAACGCAACATCGCGCTCGAAATCCCTGCCTGGGACCCCGACATCTGCATTCAGTGCGGCAAATGCGTCATGGTCTGCCCGCACTCAGTTATTCGCGAAAAGGTATACGACCCTGCCGAACTCGAAGGCGCGCCTGCCACTTTCAAAGCGGTTGACGCCCACTTCAAAGAGTTCCCCGGCCAGAAATATACGCTCCAGATCTCGCCCGAAGACTGCACAGGCTGCGGACTCTGCGTTGAAGCCTGCCCGGTCAAAGACAAGCGTCAGGTAGGACGCAAGGCCATCAACATGGTCGAGCAGGCACCTCTGCGCGAGCAGGAAAACGAGAACTGGAACTTCTTCCTGACGCTGCCAGAGGTAGACCGCACCGCCCTCAACTTCGCCGCCATCAAGGATTCGCAACTGCTCCAGCCGCTCTTTGAGTTCTCAGGAGCCTGTTCCGGCTGTGGCGAGACGCCGTACATCAAGCTGGCGACCCAGCTTTTTGGCGATCACATGCTGGTTGCCAACGCTACCGGCTGCTCATCCATCTATGGCGGCAACCTGCCCACTACTCCCTGGACGCATAACGCCGAAGGACGCGGCCCCGCCTGGTCGAACTCGCTCTTTGAGGACAACGCCGAATTCGGCCTGGGCATGCGCCTCACGCTCGACAAGCGCCAGGAATTTGCCCGCGAACTGCTTATTAAATGCGGCGATATCGTCGACGACGAACTGGTAGAGGCGCTGCTCAATGCCGATCAGTCCAGCCAGGCAGGCATTCAGGCACAGCGCGAGCGCGTCGCCATCCTGAAACAGCGCTTGCTGAATGCACAAAGCATTGAGCCATACGCGCAACAACTGCTGCAACTGGCCGACGCGCTGGTTAAAAAGAGCGTCTGGATCATCGGCGGCGACGGCTGGGCCTATGATATCGGCTTCGGCGGCCTCGATCACGTCCTGTCTTCCGGTCGCGACGTCAATATCCTGGTGCTGGATACCGAGGTATACTCCAACACAGGTGGTCAGGCCTCGAAATCCACGCCTCGCGGCGCGGTCGCAAAATTCGCGGCTCGCGGCAAGTCCGCGCCCAAGAAAGACCTGGGCCTGCTCGCCATGTCTTACGGCAACGTCTACGTGGCGCGTGTCGCGATGGGAGCCAACGACCAGCAAACCCTCAAGGCGTTCCTTGAGGCCGAAGCCTACGATGGCCCGTCTCTCATCATCGCCTACAGCCACTGCATCGCGCATGGCATCGAGATGAATCGCGGCCTGGAGCAGCAAAAGCTGGCTGTGCAATCTGGCTACTGGCCGCTCTATCGCTACAATCCCGCGCTGGCGAAAGAGGGCAAGCATCCACTAATTCTCGACTCGAAAGACCCCAGCATCCCACTAGAAAAGTTTGCCTACAACGAGACGCGCTACCGCATGCTCCTACAAAGCAACGAGGCCCGGGCCGAGGAATTGATGCGCGAAGCCCAGCAGGACGTGAAGGTACGCTGGCACCACTATCAGCAATTGGCTGCCGAAGATGGAACAAGCAGCAAACAGTCATAAATGAAGGGAGCGTATACCAATGCCGGATCTCAGCACAACCTACCTGGGCTTACAACTTCGCAATCCCCTGGTGGCCTCCGCCTCTCCACTTTCCAAAAAAGTGGAGATGGCCCGCCGCATCGAAGATGCCGGAGCGTCCGCCCTCGTCATGTACTCGCTGTTTGAAGAACAGATCACACATGAGAGTCGCGAACTCCATCACTACCTGGAGCGCGGCACGCATTCCTACGCCGAGTCGCTGACCTACTTCCCCGATTTCGGCCACTATACTATCGGTCCTGAGCAGTATCTCGATCACCTGTTTCAAGTCAAGCAGGCCCTCAGCATTCCCGTCATCGGCAGCCTCAATGGCACCTCAACCGGCGGCTGGATCGAGTACGCGCACCTGATCGAGCAGGCTGGAGCAGACGCCCTGGAACTTAACATCTACTACCTGCCTACTGACATAAACCTGAGCGGCGCGGAACTGGAAGAACGCTACGTGCAGCTTGTCCGCGACGTGCGAGCGCAGGTAAAGCTGCCCATCGCGCTCAAGCTCAGCCCGTTCTTTACCTCGATTCCCAACATGGCAAAACGCTTTGTCGAGGCGGGTGCGGACGGCCTCGTCCTCTTCAACCGCTTCTACCAGCCAGACTTCGACCTGGAAGAATTAGAGGTTGTGCCAAACCTTGAACTCAGCACATCGCGCGACCTGCGCCTGCCTCTGCGCTGGATCGCCATTCTCTACGGGCGTATCGCCGCCGATTTCGCCCTGACAAGCGGTGTTCACACAGCCCAGGATGTCTTGAAAGCGGTCATGGCCGGATCCAACGTCGCCATGATGACCTCAACGCTGCTCGCCAACGGCACCGGTCGCCTGATGCACATTCTCAACGACCTGCAAGAATGGATGGTGGAGCATGAATATGAGTCTATCACCCAGATGCGCGGCAGCATGAGCCAGCAGGCCGTCTCCGACCCCGAAGCCTTTGAACGCGCCAACTACATGCGAGCGCTCAACACCTTCGATCAGTATGTGCGTTGATTCAATAAACCGCGCTAAAGCCAGGGCGACCGCGAGGGTCGCCCCTACTATACGACGATACTTTTTTGCACAATTTCGTATATAGTAGGGGCGACCCTCGCGGTCGCCCTGGTTCTCATCCAATCCAAAAGGAAACGCCGGGCGAACGTTCTTGAACGCTGCGAACGGCTGGCCTATCGTGCCGATCCGCAGCGTCCAAAAGGAAACGCCGGGCGAACGTTCTTGAACGCTGCGAACGGCTGGCCTATCGTGCCGATCCGCAGCGTCCAAAAGGAAACGCCGGGCGAATGTTTTTGAACATTCGCCCGGCGCAACCAGACACGGGCAATCAACGACCACCAGCAGCCGCTTCCATAGTAGTAGGTGTCTGGCGCTGCCGAACTTGACGCTCCATCGAACGATTGGCCGAGATCAGGGCGCGCACGAACAACCAGATTACCACCAGCGCCGCGCCCGCCAGCGAAATCCACATAATCACCAGCGCAGGCCCTACGTTCGTGTTGCTGGTAAATGCCTGGGCAAAACCCGCCAGGTAGCTCTGGCTGGTCGCTTCAACAGCAAAGACCAGGGGACCGTAGTAGAGCGTCGCGCCGAGAACCAGGAAAACGGTTGCCAGGCGATAGGCATTCACATCATCGTCAATGCGGCGTGAAAGCTTCACTGCTAACGCGAGCAGTAAGAACAACGTTGCCAGAGGGCCGGTAATCGGCAGCGCCGAATTCGCTACAATGTTCGGCTCAAAGTAAATCCAGCTTAAGGCGAAGGTTATCAGCAGGATAGCGTCGCGGATAAGCAGGTAGGACATCCACCAGATATCCGCGCCCAGGCGCAGGCCGCAGCGGCGCAGCGTGCGCAAGACATAGGGCCGACCGAGATGTAACATCAGCGCAGTTGTCCACAATACCGGCAGGAACGCCACGATGGTGCTTATCATCCATGCTGCGCCGCCCTGCACCAGAGCTTGCGTGATTGCATTCGAAATGTCATCAGGCTTCATGAGAATACTTCCTTTCTTCAGCTCTTATATCGACGTGGTTGGGGTGGTGGTATCTGGTACTTCTGCTCGTCCACCCGTCATCAGAGTGTAGCCCGCTGCGATTGCGCCCATGATGGCAAACAGCGCGATTGAAACATAGCCAATCCCGACAGCCCATGACGCATTGGTGTTCGTAACCAGGAAATTGCTGATGTTGCCCAGCCCGCCCGAGAATACTGCATTGCCCTGCACACCAATCACATACGGAATGAAGTACAATGCCGCTCCCAGCCCTAGCAATCCTGTGACAATCCGAAAATCGCGCAGGTTATTATCAGGATCACCCATCAACTTGACCAGCAGCACCGCGAAGAGGCAGCACGCCGCCAATCCGCCCGTGAGCGGCAGAGAGTCGGTAGTCACGACATCCGGGAAAAGGAACATGAAGCTCATCACCACGCCCGAGAGGATCAGGAAATCGCGCAGCGCAATGTAGATGAGCCAGAGCAAATCCGCGCCGAGTCGCAGCGTGAAGCGATTAATCATGTCCAGAATGTAGGGCCGCCCAAGATGCAGGCCCAGTAGCGCCAGCCAGATCACCGGTAACACGGCGGCAAGTGTTCCCTCCAGGAACTGCTCCGCTCCGGCGTTGATACCTGAGATAATCGCGTTGGTAAGGTCTTGTACAGACACGATAGAACCTCCTTTGAGTAGGGGCGGAAATTGCTCCTACAACATGTCACACTTTCGTTACAGGAATAACCGGGCGGGAAGTCCGTTGCTCACCGCCAATCACTTTAACAGAAGGACACAGGTACGCCAGGTCGCAGCGTAAGCAGCGGCTCGCCTCGCGCCTCGCCTGTTCCTCGGTAAAGCCCTTCGCGAACTCGGTCGAACGGTCTCGCTCGCTTCCTTCCTCGAAAGGCATCACTTCTCTTGGTGTTGGTCGCAGATCCAGCGTGATGGTGCCATCTGGCGGCAGTGTAGAGGCCGTCTCCTCTTCGCCTTCGGGCATCTCGGACACATCTCGCAGGGCTATATGGCTCAGATAGGCATGAATAGAACGCGCCGCCTGCCGACCATGCGCCGCCGCGTGAATGATCGATTTGGGGCCATAAGTGACATCACCTGCGGCAAAGACTCCAGGCGCTGCCGTCCCAAGCGTCTGCGGATTAATCAACAGACCACCCCAGGGAGCCACACCAACTGCCGTACCTTCTGGTAAGAAGGACGGATCAGGGGCCTCGCCGATAGCTACCAGCACGATATCAACCGGAATATCGAATTCGGTTCCCAGCACCGGCACCGGCCTGCGGCGTCCTTTCTCGTCGGCCTCGCTCAACACCATGCGCTGGCAGCGCACACCCCGAACGCTTCCATTTGATGAAAGTATCTGTACAGGCGCAACCAGTTCGTGCAGGTGAATGCCTTCTTCAAGTGCAGCGCGTACCTCTTCCGCCTGCGCGGGCATTTCAACCCGGCTGCGGCGATACAGGATATGTACCGAGCGTGCCCCGGCGCGTAAAGCCGAACGCGCCGCGTCCATCGCCGTACTGCCGCCGCCAACCACAGCCACATCCCCACTCAGTTTCGTCTCTGGATTCAGGTTATAGTCTTTCAAGAAGCTGGTCGCCGGAATCACTCCATGCAGGTCTTCCCCTGGCACGCCCAGGCGCTGACTGCGCTGCGCGCCAACCGCCAGCAGCACCGCGTCAAAATCGCGCTGCAAATCATACAGGGTGATATCGCGCCCCACCGCCGTGTTGAGAACGATCTCCACTCCAAGCTCTACCATCGCCTCGATGTCGCGCTGTAATTCCTTGCGCGGCAGGCGATACTCGGGAATGCCAATCGACATCATGCCGCCTGCCACAGGCATCGCATCGTAGACGGTGACACGATACCCGCGCCGCGCCAGGTAGTACGCCGCGCTCAATCCGGTCGGACCGGCCCCCACAATCGCCACGCGCTCAACAAGCCACTGCTTCGGCGGTCGAATCTTGCGCTTTGCCGGATTGCCATGATCCATCGCGAAGCGCTTGAGATCACGAATGGCAATGGGCAGATCAAACTCGCCCCGGCGGCATACATCCTCGCAGGGAGCGGTACAAACACGCCCGCAAATCGACGGGAACGGATTCGGCTCCGAAGCTACCTGCAGCGCCTCGTCATAACGCCCCTGGGCAATCAGGCTGACATAGAGGCCAGCATTCGTTCCCACCGGGCAGGCCGCCTGACAGGGTGCGCGCAGGTCTTCCTTCCGCTCTCCCAACCAGGTGCGCCAGCTCTGCCAGGTGTTTTGTCTTTCCGCAACATGCCAGGCGTGCTTATCTCCCCAGGGTGCCTCACCCGGCTCCTCTGGAAAAGCGCGCGTGTAGGCATCTAACGGCTGCCAGCCATTTTCCTCGGGCAGGTATGTAACCGGGCCGCGCTTCGCGAAAGCAACCTCTCCTACATTGCTCTGAATGGTGATCGCATTCGTGGGACATTCATGCGCGCAGACCTCGCATCCGATGCATTGAGCCACCTGCACCGGCACAAGCATCATCCACGACTTTGCCCCGCCATTGTCAGGAATGGGAGTAAGCCGTTCGACCTCGCTTCCTAATTCTCCTTCGCCCGTCGGCCTGCTCATATCGAGACATCTCACAGGGCATAGGTCCATACAAATACCACAGTTAATACAGGTCGTTTGATTTACCTGAAAACGATAGGCCATCTTAACCTCCTATCAGGATGATTGAAAGCGCCTTTCCAGCTATGAAAAATGCGCTACGCCTATGAACCAACCTGGTCAGTAGAAATGCTTACGGGAAGCATAAGCCCTGTTTATCACAACCACATCACAGCACAGGCAGAGAAAATCACAAGCAGATAACAGGAACAAGTTCTTTATGAGAATGCTATCAATCTGGACATTTCTAAACAGTCAGGGCCTTTCGTTGTGACCCTCTTTTGATATGGCACAACTCGCCTGTGACCAGTTTGTGAGTTCCCAGTTTTATGCTATGCAATGACAAAGGCGCTCCCACCTGTCATCCTGAGCGCAGCGAAGGATCTCCGGTCGTGGCACGCGCTTCGGCTCGGCAGGCAGGTTGGTAATGGCATTGCCGTGACAGGAGTATGAGATGCCTTTGGAAGGAGAAAAGATGATGTATAAACGAATACTTGTCCCACTCGATGGCTCGTCACGCGCTCAATGCGCTTTAGAGGTGGCCGCTCGCGCTGCCCGCGCTTCCCAGGCCACGCTTGTGTTGCTGCAAGCGATAGGTATTCCCTCGGAATACAGTACCTATATGTATGGCGCGCAGGTGATCCAGCTTCCCGAGATTGGAGAAGATGTCCTGGATGCCGAGCAGGCAGAGGCCGAAAGCTATCTCGCCACGATATCTCGCTCAGAAGTGCTGAAAGGCATTCCTACCAAAACCAGGGCGCTGATCGGTGCGGCGGCCACCATCATCCAGGACGTCGCGAGAGAGGAACATGCGGATCTCATCATCCTGTGCAGTCATGGCAATACCGGCTTCAAGCGCTGGGCTGTTGGCAGCACTGCTCAAAAGGTTTCAAGGAGCAGCACAATACCTGTCCTGGTGCTGCACGAAGGCGGCATCACACCTACCAATCCTTTCCCTGACCGCCTGCGCCCCCTGCGTTCGCTCATTGCGCAGGTTGCCCTGGATGGCTCGGACTTCGCCGAAGCAGCCATTGAACCTGCAGCTAAACTGATTGCCGCTCTTGCAGCCCCAGCCCAGGGAATGCTCTTGCTCACCCACGTTGTTCCTGTATCAACAACAGGTAAGCTCAACGAGTCGCAGGTCGAAGCGCTGGACGAAGCCAAAAGCTACCTGCGCGATGTAGTGAAACGCTATTCCGGCCTCGCGCAAAGCCTGAACCTGCACCTCGAAACCTCGCTTGCAACAGGCAAAAATGTAGCTGAAACGCTTATCCACTGCGCCGAAACCGGCGAAGAGGCTACAGGCAAACGCTTAACAGGCACATGCAATCTCATGGCCATTACCACACACGGACGCGGCGGTCTACAACGCATGCGCATGGGCAGCGTCACCGAAAGCATCCTCGGAGCAACGAAATTGCCGCTGCTGGTGGTGCATAATCAACAGAAGCAATAGTTTTATAGAAGCGCGCTGATGAACTTTGATGATGAAAGAAGTGATATCAAAGATGTCATGCTGAGCGAAGCGAAGCATCTCCGGACTTGACGCGCGCATCAACTCGTCACACAGATGCTTCGCTTCGCTCAGCATGACATGGGGCGAGAATCACCCGGTCTTTTATCAAAGTTCACAATCGCAACGCTATCAAAGGCACATCAAGTGCCTGTATCCCCGTAACGTATCTTCAAATCTTTCCATGTCAGTTCAAAGCTAGAGGGCGTACCTGTGCGAAAAAAATCGGTGATGGCACGTGCTGCCAGCGCAACCAGCATCAAAGAAAAGGGACGAGTAAGCGGATAATTACAAGGATCTCCTGGAATCTCTTGCGGAATCTGGTAATGCGGCTCCCATTGCCCATTGCCATACAAGCCATCCGGGCTGAAACCGATATGCAGGCAGGGTAAAGAGAGCGCACGAGCCGTCTCGCTGACCGCCGTCCGCCCCGCTCGATTATCAAACGCATCAACTATCAATGCGCTCCCTTTCAAAAGATTCGCCACGTTTGAGGTATTCAGTTCAACCACCTGCGGCTCTACCTTCGCCTGCACAGCCCGGTAGAGTGTATTCGCCAAAGTCCTTGCTTTCGGTGCGCCCACCTCGGCTCGGCTAAATGGCTGCGTCGAAAGATTGCGCATCTCCACGCGGTCCTTATCGATCAGCCGCAAACGAGCAAAGCCCATACGCGCCAGCGCCTCCGCTAGATTTCCTCCAAGCGTACCCGCGCCGCAAATGGTAAGTAACTGCTGCGAGAAGGCCGCCAGCGAGGCATGCCGCTCCTCATGAAAAAAGGGGCTATCAGGATTGATCATTTATTCCTCCGCCCGCCAGGGCGAATCGCTCATCACACTTACCAGGCTGGTCAGGTCGAAATCACGGTCGCGCCCGCTCAGGCAGATGCCACTCGATACCACTGTCAGACCAGGATCAAGCATCGAGCGATAGCGGGAGTTCTGCCCGCGTTCGCTCCACTCGACAACCAGGTAGCTCGGCGTATTCTCTGTTGCAGGCACTTCGCTGAAGCTGTGCAATGCCGCGTCCGCCTTCGCTAATGCGCGTCTCAGGGCGCGTTCCAACGGTGTGCGCCGCGCCTCCTGTTGCAGCCATTGCCGCTGCTGTTCGCGGTTTCCTTCAAGCGCGGCTATCTCCTGCTCATTTCCGCGCCCTTGATTTGCCAGTTCTACCTGTCGCAGTTGCCAGTAAATCAGCGCCAGCCGTTCGGAACCCGCCAACCCTGGCAAGAAACGCTCCAACGACTCGATATTCGCCGCCATGTCGCGCAGCCATTCAGCATGTGTCGCGTCAGCCAGCGTATCCGGCCCCTCGAACCAGAGCGTTCGTCCATCAACCCGCGTAATCACACGCTCGAAGCGTTCCGCGCCATTGGTTGGGTCACACAGAAAGACAGGCAGTGGCCTGGCTCCCAGACCAAACCGCTGCTTCGCATCACTCTCATTAAAAGGAATAGCCCACCACGCGCCCGGCACACGCGAACTCATATCCGGCCACAGCAGGATCACGCGCAGCGCCGGAAATTGTTCCAGGTACGTCCCGCGCTCCCAGGGCAGAGCCTCACCCAGCAACTCTACCTCGCGCTCGTTCACGGGACGAAAGCGACCCCACCCACTAAACTTACCCCGCAGCTTAAATTCATACACCATGCCGTTCAAGCGTATGCGAATCTTGCCGCCAGGCAAAAGCGGCGCAATGATCTCCCGGTCGAGCAGTTGCTTCCCCTGCTCGCTCAGCTTGCGTACCAGCGCGTGGACATCAGGTTTTGAGCGCCGTTCTTTCTTGCTCATGCTGGTGTAACCGGTACCTCTATCAATTCACGCGACAGCAAGCGCACCATCGCATTTGAAACGGCGTGTCGATTGCGCTGCGTCAGTTCTACAAGTTCATCTATCGTTATATCCGGCTGCTCCTGCCATGCTTTCAGTACAGCCCGGTCCAGTTCCAGGTCGCTGAACTCGCTTTTCAGCAGCGTCGCCAGATGCTCGATAGCCTTCTGAGCCTGCTGCGAGGGAAAGAACTGCCCTCCGGTCATCGCGCTAATCTGCTCAAATGACTCCTGTACATCCTTTGTTAAACCAAGCGCGTGAATCGTAATGCACTTTTCCTCAGCGCGGCGCGTTACGCTCTCAATCGTCTCTCCACAGGGGCAGCCATTCCCAAAGTGATCTCCTTGCGCGCCAACTCCATGCGGCGGCGCATCCCCAACCAGCACCAGCAAACGCCGCGCATGCCGTCGCCACTCCAACTCGTTGATGGCGGCGACAATGCCATCAAAAACCGCTTCCGGCATGTCACCGCCACCATCTGCGGCAAGGCCACGTATATTTTTCTGCGCATGCTGCAAATCTCGCGCAAACGCATATACCTTGTAAACCATTTTATCCTGCGGGGGATGGTCGCGATACTCGACCACCCCCAACCGCAAGTCTATCTCCGCCGCCTGGCTCAGCCCTTCCAGCATAGAAACCATCTGATTCTGCGCCGCCGTGATCAAATGCCCCATGCTGCCAGTCGTGTCCACAACAAAAGCAAGGTCAACCTGGTTAATCAAGTCCCTCTTCTTCATTGTGGCACTCCTACAGGTTGTGCTGGCCGCCTGGGCAGTTCGTAATTCAAGATTATGTTATTCATCCCCATCGCTGCGGCCTCGCTGATCTGTACGCCTGCGTCTCATGAAGTCTTCAAGATCGCTCTTGCTCACTTTGAAGCCCTTGCCCAGGTCGAAAGCTACCAGTTCACCGGAATGTATCCAATTCAAGACGGTTCTTTTATGTACACCGAGCCTTTTTGCTACCTGCTCTACAGAGAGTAGTACCTCATCATTCTCGTTCATAGGCCAGTTCCCCTAGTTTATGATCATTGTATCATAATGGTCAACAAAACACTTATTTATCATGGAAATTCACATATCTTCTCAATAGTATTGAAAAATTCACGAACATTGGCTATAATTACTCATAGATACATACAGTGATCTCCTCATACATAGAAATACCTTAAAATACAGAATGGTAGTGCGCTTTGGAATGCGTATTGTAGAGAGTTGGTCTGCCTTTGATAGACGCGGACCAACGGAGAGACTGGCTAGTATGTATATCCCTCTAGACGCTCTGTGATGCATGATAAGCACATAGGAGTCGGGTGTCAAGCGAAAAGGAGAACTACTTTATGGCAACCAGACATCTCCGTATTATCCCTCTCATCGACATCTGTAGTGCCGAGTTCGCCTATCAGTATGAGCAGGGTCTCTGTCAAAGCATGTATGGCGAAAGACAAGAAACAGGTCCTTTACCTGATAGCTACCTTGTCAACAACCTCTTGTGGGACACGGCAAATAGCTACTTTGATGGGCGACATGATCACCTCCTACCTCGCATTGGGTTTTACATTGGCATGCTTCATGGCAGCATCCTATCGCCACAAACAGAGGAGCTAAGGCCAGATGCTACTTCATTGGCCACCTTCCAGAACCAGGAAGCTGCGCGAGGCTACAGAGTTGGTCGCGAATACTACTTCTGCGAAGCATCTCCCAAGGAGACTAGAATCACCGATGAAAGTCTGATCGAACGGCTGCGTGAACTTGCCCGCGAGTCGCTCGAGTTCTGCGACGAAGAAAGCACATGGTATTACTCCATAGGGTGCCTGCTCGGAGAACTGAGCGGACAACTTTTCCCTGCTTCACTTGCAGAACGGCAACAGTGGGAAACAGAACGTCAGAAATGGCTTGAGGATTGTAGTTAGCATTCCGTCCAGGAACCGGATGGACAATAACTGTTTGCGCTGACTACCCAAAAGATAGGGTTTTGTACTTGCATCTCAGCAACTAGATACACTCTAATCGCTGAGATGCAATGCAGAGCTATTTCAACATAAGGAGCTATTATCATGACACGTAGGATACCGAAGGAACATGAAGACGCCATGATCGAGGCATATTTAAATGGAGCCACTCAAGAAGAGGCCGCTGCTTTGTTTGGTTATTATAAGCTAACATGTGCAAATGTACTGCGACGACGAGGAATTACAAAGCGAAGTGCATCAGATGCAGGACGAATATCAGCACAAGCACGTCGAGTTCCAAAAGACGTTGAGGATGCAATAGTGGCAGCCTACCTTGAAGGTGCCACGGCAAAAGAGGCTGCAGCGCAATTTGGCTACTCTAATGTTACTTGTTTCAATATTCTAAGTCGGAGAGGAATTGCGCATAGAAATTCAGGAGAAGCTCGAAGCGTTCCTCGCGAGCATGCAGATGCGATAGTCGAAGCTTACAGAAATGGTGCTACGGCAGAGGATGCTGCTTCGCTGTTTGGCTACTCTAGATCTACCTGTATAAACATATTAAGACAGCGAGGAATTACAGTCAGAACCGCAGCGGAAGCACTTCGTCATTATACTGTAGATGAAAGTTTTTTCGATTATATTGATTCTGAAGATAAAGCATACTGGTTAGGTTTCTTAACAGCAGACGGTTTTATTCAATCTAAAAGTGTGGGAATTCACCTACAGATAGGCGATGCAGAACATCTGTATAAATTCAGAGCCTCATTAGATGCACAGTATCCCATTGGTTTCAGAGACGTTACTGCCTCCAACGGTACAGTTTGTTCCCAGGCTACAATCAGGATCTTTTCTATCAAATTGGTGAGAGCTTTAAATCAACTTGGCTTATCACAGAACAAGACTTTCACGGTGCGCCCTTGCGAATATATACCCAAAGCATTCCTGGCAGCCTACTGGCGCGGTATCTTCGATGGCGATGGCTGGATCAGTTGCACCGGGCTACTAAAGCGCAAATATAGTGTTGGTCTATGTGGCAACCAAGCAATTGTCAGTGGTTTTTCAGATTTTATTAGTCAACATGTGCAGTCTAGAGCTAGCATTAAACCAACTGACCGAATTTTTAAAAGAGAATATAATGGTAGATTACTAGCATGTGCCGTACTACGAGTACTCTATAGTGGCGCGACTGTTTACCTTGACCGTAAATATATCCTGGCCTGTAAACTGTGTGGAGAGTCCCTTTAGATATGACTTCTTAAAGGAACTCCCTCTGAATGTTGTCTACGTTGCTGTCTTTAGGCGCGTAGGTAAATTGTACTGCATGATAAAGTCCACCAGTTCGCTTTTCGTTGACATAACCAGAAGATTTAAAATGTTAGGCAACGAGTAGTAATCCTCCTTAAACTGGTAACGCATCACTTCAATGCCTTTTTCCCGTAATCCGATTGCAAAACGATCATATGAACCTCCCACCTGCACAATGATTATTGTGGGAGCAATGTTCATAATATTTGTGTATTCTTTCCATGCATTACGCAGGTAAGGAGCCGTATTTTCCCCTTCGTCGGTGACAATGACTATTTGCTCGACATAAGTATTGTCTTTTAAAAGCTTAATCAAAGCACATCCGATGCTGGTGCCGCCGTCGGCGCGCACAAACCTGAAAGCTTGCTCCCAGTCGCTAAGCGCCGGACGCTTCCCCGCCGGAACCGATGCCTGAATTTCAAAGGCAGCCGTGTCGAAGGCATACACGTAGAAATTGGCAGTCGTAACAGCGCTAATCAGAGCGGCAAGCTGCTTCGCCACTTCGATAGCCTGGGTCATCGAACCGCTTTTATCTACGAAAAGGGCAGTCGAACGCCGGATCTCCACCTTGTCGGCCACACGCTGGTCGGTCACTTCGGTAAGCTTGCGCTCGGTCTCCGCGTCCAACTGCGCGACTTCTGCGGCCTTCTTCGCCTTCATGGTAGAGACACGCTTATCGCCTTTCGCCTGTTCCAGCTTAGACTCGATCAGCGCCTTGACCTCGGCATTGTCCATCGCGCCGCGCCGCTTGAGCGCGGACATGTTGTTGATGACCTCCTGCGGCGACATGGCGTTAATCAGTGCCACCAGCAGCGCAGGCGTCATATGCCGGACCGCGCCAACCGCCGTCGTATAGGGAATGCGGTTGTCCAGGATGATGCGCGCCTGCTCCTCGGCGCTCTCCGCCTTCGCCAGTTGCTTGAGCGCTGCCAATGGGCTATCAGCAGGCGGCTGCTCGTCGAAGAGAATGGCCTGAGCGCGTGGCCCCGGCTTCAAGCGCAGGCTGGCATACAGGTGCTTCAGGTCATTGCGAGCGCGCATGGCTGCTCCGTCGAACTGCCTGGGGTTCTGCTCGCGTGTCTCCAGGTAGTGCGCGATGGCGCTCTTGAGCGAACGCGGAGCCTTTCCCACCACGCGCTTCGCATGATCCAGCACACGCGCCACCTCATACGGCGCAAGCTGCTGGAGCAACGCCCAGGCCGCCTCACGGAACTCAGAAAAATCGCTTGTCGCCAGGTGCGCAACGAAGAGTATCTTGTGATCGCGCACCTCGCCCTTTTCAAAGTACCAGGGCGCGAGATGTCCATAGAAAAGCGGGTCGCTCTCCAGGGCGCTGGTATGCAGCAGAGCAAGCTCTTCCAGTTTGCGGTGCGGAGTAGTAAGGAAGGAATTGAGAATCTGGACGCGCACGTCCTGCTCGTGTGTCTGCGTCATTGAAGCACCATCCTCGCAGTTTTATATGGCATTCAGGCCGGAACGCGCAAGTCGAAAGGGCATTTAAAACAAAGATGCTCTACCATTGAGCTACGGGGGCATAAAAACGCCCCCGACGGGATTCGAACCCGCAACCTTCCGATCCACAATCGAAAATGTTTGTAAGCTCGTTCAGTTAGAGCGCGGTCCGGCCTGAAATAAGAAGTTTTATCTCAAGCCTGCCCTGTACAAGTCAAGTGAGCTATCCCTTTCGGGATGGACGACAGGACTCGAACCTGTAACCATCAGCTTTTGAGGCTGATGCTCTACCAATTGAGCAACGTTTGTAAGCTCGCTCCGTTAGAGTACAGGGCAGACAAAAAATTTACCCGTAGATGGCCTCTGGACGTACAATGATCGCCTGGCTGGTGCGAACCACGACATGGTTATCGAGGTAGTGTGCCGGGAGATCGAAGTGTCCTTCTACCGAACGCAGTATCTGCGCATCAGTAGCGTCACTCTGCAATCCAAGCATAGCCAGCGTCAACTCTTCGCTCCGTCCATCAAAGCGTACATGTAGGGCGCGCTGTAACAACTGTGTCATCGGCTATGCCTCCTTTCCCGGCTTTTTTCTTTAGCTGTATTGAGGTTTACAGATCTCAAACACTTTGTTATTTGTCAATAACATTCACAGCTATATATGTACACTATTCTGGCACGTCTTGTCAAGCCTTTTTTGGCCCATTTTTTCAAACAGGCGAAAAACTCACGGCAGAGTATATCTCACCAAAGAAACGGCTGGGAACTCGCGCCAGTAACTGCGTACCCGTAAAGCCGTTTTCAGCAGCCAATCGTTCCCAACTTTGATAAGTAAAGGGATGCGGCACCCACATATTCCCGCGATCAGTGCTGTATTCAACAATCAGCAGCCTCCCGCCGGGGCGCAGATAGCTGCGCCCCAGTTGCAAGACAGGCCCTTTGTTGCGCACAAAATGCAGCGAATTCGCCATCACAATCCCATCCAACGGCGGCAACTTCACCTGTCGCGTGAAATCCGCGTTCATATACTCTACCGCCACATCAGGAAAACGACTCCTCATCGCCCGTTCCTGCTCGCGCAATGATCCTCTATCTTTGTCAAGCGAATAAATCTGCCCGCCCGGCCCTATTAGATCAGCCAGCGCCAGCGTGAACGCGCCTGTCCCCGAACCAAAATCGGCCCAGACCTTTCCCGCGCCCTCGACTCCCTTACGCAATAGAAACACATGATCGTTATGATTCACTTTTCTACATCCTCTACCATTGCCTCGGCGGCAACAGCACCTCTATTAATGTGGAACCCCTACGCCCGGTTGCCTCTTGTAGACATGCCTGCAATTCTTCCGGCGTGCTTGTCTTCACTCCCTGTATGCCAAAGGCCTGCGCCAGCGCTACGTAATCAGGCGCAACCAGATCAGTAGCGATGTATCGACGCTCATAGCTCCGCCGTTGCGCGAACTTCACGGCGCTATACGTCGCATCATTGAAAATCACAACCACCACGTCAAGCTGCTCCTGCACCGCCGTTGCCAGTTCGCCTGCATTCAGCAAAAAGCCGCCATCGCCGCACAGCGCCACCACAGGCTGCTCTGGTGCCGCCGCCTTCGCTCCCAACGCAAGCGGCAACCCACAGCCAATCGCGCACAACTCCGATGGATGAATATACGTGCGCGGCGCATAGACCGGAAAATATTCCCCACTCGCATAGCCCAGCATCGTCATATCCGCCACCACTATGCCATGCTCCGGCAACCCCGCTCGCACTGCATCCAGAAATGGCAGTCCATCCCCATACGCTCGCTGCGCATATCCCGCCAATGCCTCTCGCACGCGGTTCACTTCCTCCGTTCGCGCAACCCACTCGCCATCGCTATCTTTCAAAGCTCCCAACAACGCATCAAGCGCCAACCGCACATCAGAAACAATTCCCAACGCAACGGGATACTGCCTTCCAATTTCAGCCGGGTCGATATCAACCTGCGCAATCTTCCCCGGTATATGCAGTTTGCCCCGTCCCGTCCGCTCCTCGCTCAACTTGCTTCCCAATACCAGCACCACATCCGAATCGCTCACCAGCGCCCTCAATTCGCGTGGCACTCCATAGCCGGACGATGCTATCACTAATGGATGTTCCGTCGGCAATGTATCCCGGTTTTTATCATCCAGTAATACTGGCGCACCCAGCCTCTCAGCAAGCCGCACCAGTTGCGCATTCGCCCCCGAAGCTGTAACGCCCCTGCCCGCGATAATCAACGGACGCCGTGCCTCTCCCAACAATTGCGCCAACTCTGTAATTTGTGCCTCTGTTGGTTGCGGCAAGGTAATCGGTGCAGGCTCCATAATCTGCACATCAGCTCTTTGCGCCAGCACATCCAGCGGTATCTCTATATACGCGCCTCGCGGTCGGCCCATCTGCAAAGCGCGGAAGGCGTCGCGAATAGCTTCCGGTATCTCCTCCACAAAATCCACCCTGCGCGTCCAGCCCGACAGCGCCTCCATCATCCCAAATTGATCCTTGATTTCATGTAATTCGCCTTTCGCCCGTCCTCTGGAACCCGCAGGCAAAGATGAGGCAATCACCAGCAGAGGAATCGAATCGGCATATGCATCCGCAACTGGCGTGGCAATATTGGTCACTCCTGGCCCTGTAATTGTCGAGGCCACACCAACCTTTCCACTGATGCGCGCATAGCCATCCGCCATGAAGCCCACGCCCTGCTCATGCCTCCCCAACACATGGCGGATTCCTGTGGTATCGCGCAAGGCATCATACAAAGGCAGCGTATGCACCCCCGGAATGCCAAATATCGTATTCACTCCATGCGCCTCTAAGGCCGCGACAACGGCCTGTCCTCCTGTGAGATGTGCCACCTTGATTGCTCCTTCCTGCTGACTGATATTACAATGCAATTATTGTATTATATTGACCGCCCTCACTTCACGGTTCTACCAATTATTTGGAGCCAGGGCGACCGCAAGGGTACGCCCCTACTATGGATGAGTATAGTAGGGGCGTACCCTTGCGGTCGCCCTGGCTCATTCCCCCACACGCCTCACCCCTTCCTTGACACCAGCAACTTCCAACGTTTATCCTGATACAAAGAACAAAGACCGTTCTGCCCATTATTCTGTGAGGTGCGAAGATGCCCCGTGGCGAATGTTTTCTTATCCTGGGCGGCGCTGGCCTGGTTGGCAAGCAGATTGCCCGCCGCCTTGCTACCGACAACAATCTGAATCCCAGCAAAATCGTCATCGCCGCGCTTTTTGAGCGAGAAGTAGACCACGCGCTTGACGAACTGCGCAAAGTCACGACCAATCGGCCCGTCCGCTGGGTTGGAGAACATGGCAACATCTTTGTGCGCCAGGAGTTCGCGAATGAGAACCCCCGGACGCTGCTCAATAATCCCGCGCATCGCGAAGCCTTATACGAAGACCTCTTCGGCAACATCGACCAGGCTTACGAGCGTTCCTATCTCGTCCAACTCATCGCCCGTCACCAACCCGATGTAATTATCGATAGCATCAATACCGCCACCGCCATCAGCTATCAAAACGTCTACACAGCCTCGTTTCAGGCCCGGCGGCGCGTCGAAGACCTGCTCGCAGCCATTCAGGACAGCAGCCAATCGAATCCTGAAAGCATGCTCGAACCAACCAGCCACGCCCTTTACGAACTCCTGCTGAGCCAGTCGCTTCCCGAATTGATTCGCCACGTCTTCCTGCTGCACCGCGCAATGGTCGAGCATCACACCCGCGTCTACCTCAAAATCGGCACCACCGGAACAGGCGGCATGGGCCTCAACATTCCCTACACCCATAGCGAAGATAAGCCCTCGGCGCAACTCATCACCAAAACCGCCGTTGCCTTTGCGCACACCGGCCTGCTCTTCCTCATGGCACGCACCGCAGGCAGCCCGATTGTCAAAGAGATCAAGCCGGGCGGTATGATCGGCTACGCCGACGTCGAGTACCGCGCCATTCCTGCGCGTGGCAAATTCGGCCAGATCGTGCATCGCTACAACGGCAAAGTTCAGGTATTGAACAATCATCTTGTCCTGCACGAGCCAGAAGAAGAATACGAAGACGGTGGAGAACTGCGCCTGCCCATCATCGACACAGGCGAAAACGGCCTCTTCACCAAAGGCGAGTTTGAAACCATCACCACAATGGGCCAGATGGAGTTCATCACCCCTGAAGAAATCGCGCACGAAGTGGCGATGGAGATTCAGGGCAACACCACCGGACGCGACGTCATCGCCACCATCGATAGCGCGGTCATGAATCCCACCTACCGCGCTGGCTACCTGCGCCACCAGGCTCTCACCGACCTCGCCCGTCTCGAATCCGAAACCGGCACCCATAGCGTCGCCCTGGGACAACTCGGCCCGCCCGAACTCTCCAAACTGCTCTGGGAAGCTGAACTCTTCAAGCTGCGTTACAAAACGCTCGACGAGGTGCTGGAAAACACACCCGAAGAACTTTCCGAAGACCTGCAAGAACTGCTCAACACCTATGAATTCAATCAGATGTGCCAGACCATCATCTCGGTTGGCCTGCCCATCCTGCTGCCCGACGGGAAAACCCTCATTCGCGGCCCACACATTCGCATCCCCGAATACCTCGAACCCGAAGTGCCCGTCACCAGCAAGGACATCGACACCTGGGCACAAAAAGGTTGGGTGGACCTGCGTCACAAAAATATGTCGCTCTGGCTCGACCGCTTTGAGAAAATGGAGCGCAGCCGCCAGCAACTGCGCGGGCGCGGCTCCGCGGCCGTCACTATCGAAGGCTACATCTACGACGATATCCGCATTGGCGAAGTCGTCGGCTGGATTTTCAATAATGAAAGCGATGGATACCGCATCAAATACGGACACCGCATCAAATAAGGGAAGGAACAACACAATCTATGGCTTATTCCTGGTGGCAAACAGGCGTAATTTATCAGGTTTACCCGCGTAGTTTTTTCGATAGCAATGGCGATGGCGTAGGTGACCTCCCTGGTATCACTCAAAAACTGGATTACTTGCGCTGGCTCGGTGTAGATGCCATCTGGCTCTCACCCATCTACCCATCTCCGATGGCCGATTTTGGGTATGACATCAGCGATTACACCGGTGTCCATCCCCTCTTCGGAACCCTGGCCGACCTGGACACCCTGCTTCAACAGGCACACCAGCAAAATCTCAAAGTCATCCTGGATTTCGTGCCCAATCACACCTCCGACGAGCATCCCTGGTTTCAGGAATCACGTTCCAGCCGCGCGAATCCTAAACGCGACTGGTATATCTGGAAAGACCCTGCTCCCGGTGGTGGTCCTCCCAATAACTGGACCAGCCGGTTCGGTGGCCCCGCCTGGCAATTCGACGAACAAACCGGACAGTACTACCTGCACCTGTTCGATGTAAAACAGCCCGACCTTAATTGGCGCAATCCCCAGGTGCGCGAAGCCATGTACAATGTCTTGCGCTTCTGGTTCGACCGGGGTATCGATGGCTTTCGCATCGATGTCCTCTGGTTATTGATCAAAGATGAGCAGTTCCGCGATAACCCCGAGAATCCTTCCTGGAAGCCGGGCGACCCTCCCTATGCGCGTCAAATTGGCCTGTACATTGGAGATCAGCCCGAAATACACGACATTGTGCGGGAAATGCGCGCCATTGCCAATAGCTACGGCGAGCGCGTATTGATCGGCGAAATCTACCTGCCAGTGCAAAACCTGATACACTACTACGGCGAACAGCTAGACGAGGTTCAGCTACCTTTCAATTTCCAATTTGTGACGCTCTCGTCCTGGGAAGCCAGCACAATCCGCCACGCGGTTGATACATATGAAGGCATGCTGCCACAGGGAGCGTGGCCCAACTGGGTGCTGGGCAATCATGATCGCCCCCACATCGCCTCGCGCGTAGGACGAGAACAGGCGCGAGTGGCCCAGATGCTCTTACTCACGCTGCGCGGAACGCCCACCTGCTACTACGGAGATGAGTTGGGCATGCAAAATGTGGCTATTCCGCCAGAGCTGATACAAGACCCACAAGGAAAGTATTCCCCCGGATACAGCCGCGATCCCATGCGCACACCCATGCAATGGGATACCAGCCCCAACGCCGGTTTCTGCCCTCCAAACATAAAACCCTGGTTGCCTGTCGCAAATGACTATCAGACCTACAACGTCGCTGTTGAGCAAGATGACCCGCGTTCCTTTTTGACGCTGGTACACAGGTTACTAACCCTCCGCCGCACCTATCCCGCTCTCAACATTGGCTCATATCAATCCATCGACCAGCCCAATCCGAATTGTTTTGTCTACACGCGCCAGCACGCCGATCAACGCTGCCTGGTCGTTCTCAACTTCTCATCAAACGATCAGGTGGTATCGTTGCAAGAACAAGGCCAGGTCATGCTCTCTACCCATCTTGACCGCGAGGAACATATCGATCTCTCAGAAATACACCTGCGAGGCAACGAGGGACTACTCATCTTCTGAAGGCAGGCAGAGCGGCCATCCATGCGCGCATGGATGGCCGCTCTGCCTGCCTTCCCCAATCTATTCGCGCAACGTTCCCCCAACCGCTTCACTCACGCGCCGTATAATGCGATTGCGCGCACTCACCACCTGCGACTCCTTGAGCGGTTCGTCCACGCTCTCGTAGGTCAGGTGATAGGCCAGCGACTTCTGACCCTCAGCCAATGGCTTGCCGCGATAGATGTCGAACAGTTCGGTCTTGCTCAGCAGGGAACCGCCCGCCTTGCGTATCGCCTCTAATACCTTTGCGGCAGGCACCTCTTCGCCAACCACGAAGGCCAGGTCTTCCACCACTGGCGGGAAATTGCTGATCGGCTTCATCGCCTGCAACTGCCAGCTCGGCCTTACAAGCGACTTGATATGCATCTCAGCCGCGAAAACGGGGGCGCTCACCGGAATATCGAACTTGAGCAATACCTCCGGGTCAAGCTCTCCCATAATGCCTAGCGATTCGCCTTTCAACTTAATCAGCGCGCACGTTCTCGTATACGTAGGATTGTCGCGCACCGGAATATACTCGACATCCTCATCGCTGAAGCCCAACCGCTGCAACATCGTCTCAACGATGCCCTTCAGATCGAAGAAATCGAAATTCTGCGCACCCGCCGGGTCTGGATACAGACTGACCGGACGACGCGGCCCCGTCAGTAAGATGCACAGGCGCGGGTCTTCATCCGGTCGCACACCATCCCCACCTTCCGGCCAGTAGACCTTGCCCACCTCGAAGACGGCATAACGCTGTGTATAGCGATAGTTATACGCCAGATTCTCCAGCGCGCTCACCTGCATCGAGCGCCGCATCACGTTGCGCTTTGCCGAAAGTGGATTGAGCAGCGTAACGAACGGAATATGGGCTTCCTCGGCAGTTGGCCTCCCACGATTGAATTTATCGTGATTCTCCACCGTCGTCAACGAATAGCTGATCGTTTCTTGCAGACCGCAGCCCACCAGGATATCGCGTATCTTCTCCTCGGTCTCCAGTTGCAGATTGCGATGCTGTGGCGGCAGGGTATCACTCATCAGCGTCATGGGAATCCGGTCATAGCCGATGACACGCGCTACCTCTTCCGCGAGGTCGGCAGGCACTGAAATGTCCAGGCGATGCCAGGGAACAACGCAGCGCAAAAGCGGCTCGCCCTCATCGATATGCAGCCCGAAGACGCCCCGGCCCATCTCTGAGCGAGGCTGAGGCAGTCCATAAAGCTGCTCGCACTGGAAATCTAATCGCGCCAGACTGGCCGCAATCTCCTCCAGGGAAAGATCCATGCCGAGCAATCGCCGGATATCGCTGCGCGTCGTATACACCACGCGCTCTTCCTGCGGCACCGGATAGGTATCAACTATCCCCGGCACTATCTTTCCCTGCGCGTAATCATGCATCAAACTCGCCGCCCGCCGCGCCGCGATAGCATTCAGCGTAGCCGGAATGCCGCGTGTGAAGCGCTGGCTGGCCTCGCTGGGCAGCTTCAATTTCTGCGCGGTACGCCGGTTGCTGATATTATCGAAGGTGGCCGACTCCAACAGCACGTTACGCGTGTTCTCGTTTACCTCTGTTTCCGCGCCGCCCATCACGCCTGCAATGGCAATTGGACCAAGCATATCCGTAATCAGCAGCATCGACTCGTCCAGTTCACGCTCCACGCCATCCAGCGTGGTCATCTTCTCGCCCAGATGCGCCCGCCGCACGATAATCACCGGCTTCTCTGCGCCCGACCGTTTCGCCCGCTCAAGCAGCAGATCATAGTCGAAGGCGTGCAACGGCTGCCCCCACTCAAGCATCACGTAGTTGGTAATATCAACCACGTTGCTGATCGGGCGCATCCCCGCCTTAGTCAAACGCTCCTGCATCCATTTAGGCGACTCACCAATCTGCACATCGCGAATAATCATCCCGGTGTAGCGATTGCACAGGTCAGGATCAGCAATCTCCACCGCCACATAATCTTCAGCCCTGCCCTCGCCAACGGTTGCAGGCAGCGTATCTTCAGGCAGGTGCAGCCGCGCCTCGGTCAGCGCCGCCACTTCACGCGCCACACCAATCATGTTCAAGCACCGGGCCATGTCCACCGTCAGCCCAAGCGACAACACCTCGTCGCCCAGGTAATCGCGCAAAGGCATCCCAACGGGCGCGTCCTCCGGCAAGAGCAAAATGCCCTCATGTTCATCACTCAACCCCAGTTCGCGCTCTGAGCAAACCATGCCGTTCGAGGGAATGCCGCGAATCTTCGATGGCTTCAGTTTCTTCTTCGGTCGCGGCTGCTGCTCGCTATACGCATCGATCAATACCGCACCAGAACGGGCGAAGGCCACTTTCAAAACCGGCAAATCCTCGCGCCCCTTATACTCGAACAGGTTGGGCGCGCCCGTCACCACCTGCTCCGGCTGCCCGCCGCCATAGTCTACATCTACCAGCACCAATCGATCAGCATTAGGATGCGGCTTCACGGCCAGTATCTGTCCAACCACAATCGTCTCCGGGTCCCACCAGTCGCCCGTCTTCTCTATCGCCTCAATCTCCAACCCCGCCAGCGTCAGCCGCTCCGCCAACTGCGCCAGAGGCAAATCAAGGTCTACATATTCTTTTAACCATGAAATCGGTACAAGCATCTTCTCTCTTCTCCTCTTCCGAATTCTTCCCCTACACTCGCTCGAACAGCCTTGCATCGTTGGCGTAGAAGTAACGTATATCGTCGATACCGTACTTCTGAAGCGCCATGCGTTCCGGCCCCATACCGAAGGCGAAGCCGCTGAACTCGGCAGGATCATAACCACCGTATTCCAGCACCTGTGGATGCACTACACCCGCGCCCAGTATCTCCAGCCAGCCCGTATATTTACAGATCGCGCAGCCCTTCCCGCCGCACAGCACGCAGTCAATATCCATCTCCACGCTAGGCTCTGTGAACGGGAAGTAGCTCTTACGAAAACGAGCCTTGCGCCCCTCGCCATACATCTGATTAGCGAAGTTCATCAACACGCCCTTGAGATCAGCGAAAGTTATCCCGCGCCCAACCGCCAATCCCTCAACCTGGTAGAACATTGACTCCGAGCGCGCCGTGACCTGCTCGTAGCGATACACCTTCCCTGGCAAGATCACGCGAATCGGCTCTGGTGCGTATCTTCTCATGGCATGTATCTGCCCAGGGCTGGTATGCGTGCGCAGCAGCAATCCCGGCGTTGTGGTATAGAAAGTATCCCACATATCTCGGGCAGGATGTCCCGGTGGCATATTGAGCAACTGGAAGTTATATTCATCTGTCTCTACCTCTGGACTCTCGAAAATCTGGAAACCCATCGCTGAGAAAATGCTGTAGATGTCTCGCAATACTCGCGTGGTGATATGCAGCCTCCCCAATGTCTGCGGGCGTCCCGGCAGCGTCACATCCACGTTCTCCGCCCGCCGTCGCGCCTCCAATTCTTCCTGCTCAATCGCCTCCTGCCGCTCCTTCAGCGCCTGTTCTAACGCAACCTTGACCTCGTTCGCCACCTTGCCAACCTGTGGCCTTTCTTCGGCAGGCAAACTTCCCAGGTTGCGCAGGATACCCGTCAGGCGTCCCTTGCGGCCCAGGTACTCGCTATGCCACGCCTGCGTTGAAGCTGCATCATGCGCCTGCACCAATGCCTCCTCCGCCTCCCGGCGCAACTGCTCAAGTTGCGCTAAAATGTCCTGTTGTACGATGTTACTCATAATTCCTCTCTCCTGTCTCTCACTAGCCAACTTATGACAGGCAATAAAAAAAAGCCAACAACATGTCACAGGGACGAAGTTGTCAGCTTAACCTACTCCGTGGTACCACCCAGATTGAACCTATACCTCAGCTTTGAATGTGATGATGTAGGGACGGGATTCATCGCGTCCACCTCGGTATGGAATGAGCCGTGAGCAGGTTGGACGCGATGAATCCCGTCCCTACAGTACAACCCATCTCAACCGCAAGTAAGTCTGAGGCAAAGGTTCCACTTGGCCTGTCCTGTAACGGGGACTTCCGGGGCTGTCTACCCATCTTTCGATCAAAGATGCTCAACAGCCAGCTCTGGGGCGAACTTCAACACATTCGGGAATGAAAAGGCTTGCAGCCGATGACCTTTTCTCTCTGTCATTCCCTCATCTGCCTACTTTTCCCCATCGTTGCTTTTCAGCGTCTATTTTTCCAGAATTTTCTATAGTATGCCAGATTTAGTGCCAATTGTCTAGTAGTTTTTCCATATAAATTTGCCTGCCGGAAGCCACCCGTAGAGCTGAGACTGGAAGCCACCCGCAAGGGGATGGCTCTACAATATGACACCGCTTGTAGAGCCATCCCCTTGCGGGTGGCTTCCAGTCCCTCACTACCTTCGTCCCTAACTACTCGAATACCTCCCAACTACTTGACAAACAATCCACTTCTTCCTTACAATACCTTTAATAAAGCTATTAGAAAAGCTATTCGCTCCTAAACCTTAAAAGATGGAGATTTTCCCATGCAAAAAGTATCCTCGCTCGACAAATCATCCCACTTTTCCAGGTTGCGCTTCGTCACTGCGCTCATCCTCATTTTGCTGGGTGTTCAATTTCTGATCGGCATGCTGGTCAATCTCTTTGTGCAGGTTCCAGCAAGCCATCCAGGAGTTAATGCCCCGGAATACTTTTCAGGAGTGGTACAGGGAGTAGCGTGGGCATTAGTGAATGCGCCGCTCTGGTTGCTGCTTCACGCTATAGTAGGGCTTGTGTTGTTCCTTGCCGCATTGCTTCTGATCGGCTACGCCATTGCAGCGCGCAGGAGAGCCTGGATTACTGTTTCGGTAGTGGGAGCGCTGGGGATCATCCTGGCAGGTTTTAACGGTGCCAGCTTCATGAACTATGGACATGATTTCAGTTCGCTCTTCATGTCAATGGGCTTCTTGATGGCTGCCGTCGCCTACACGATTGGCATTGCTCTCTCGCGTTAAGGCAACACCATGTACGAATTCATTATTCTTTCTCTCTTGATGCGCATGCCCATGCATGCCTATCTCATCATGAAAATTACCAACGACCAGATTGGCCCCTGGGCTAAAATCAGCAGCGGCACACTCTCCACCATGTTGAACAAGTTGGAGCAGACAGGCTTGATCGCGCCTCTACAGCAACGTCATGACTATACGAAAGGAGAGCGCCGCTCGCGCACGTTCACCATCACCGAGGAAGGGCGCAAGCGTTTTCACCAGTTAATGATGGATACCTCGTCCAATCTCGGCGACTATCAAAAAGTCTTCTACCACAAAATGAGCTACTTCGACCTCTTGCGCTCCGACGAGCGCCTGCTGCTGGTCAACCACTACCTCAATTACTGCCAGATCACCATGCTTCATGTACAGACCGAAATGAACAACCTCGTACACGAACTCGCCAACTATCCCGCTTTTCTGCAAAATCTCCTCAGAATGATGAAGCACGTGGTACAGCACTGGCAGGCCGAATATGAATGGATCAAAGACATCCGGGAACAGGAGCTTGAGCAGGCTGAGGCCGCCAATGACACAGGCTCGAATGGATGAATCATTCAGGTTAAGTTCCAGGGCGACCGCGAGGGTCGCCCCTACTATAGACGAAAACGCGCAAAAGATGTACTATTGTATAGTAGGGACGACCCTCGCGGTCGCCCCGGTACTAATGCCCTGCTTATCACGCACGCCTACCTATAAAATCTCCCCTCATCCTCTGCTTTGATATACACATCCTTTTCAGGATCAAACAGCCGTTCATCCGTCGAAGCGGGCACATAGGCAAACACATACTTTTTCGGGTTATTCAAGCGAATTGTCAGCCCATCCAGTCCCTCGTCGTATTTGCCACCATATTTCTCTTGCGGAACAGGCGTATGCCCATGAAACCAGCGTTTCACCTGTTCCCGAACGCCCAGATTCTCCAGCGTTCCCTCGATGGCCTCCTGCTTTACTCCCCGGCGCAATGTTAGTTCCAGCGACACAATGCGCGGTCGATACATGTCCTGAATATCGGTCTTCTTTACCGCCTGGTGCGGCAGCGTATGGCTGACCACGAAATACGACCCCTGCGCCATCAATGGCAGCGCCCGTTCAAAGCGACTCCACTTATACAAAAACTTATAGCCCCAACCCTTTCTATTCAGCACCCATTCTCGCACCAGTATTGATTCGCCCTTATCCGAGGTGAGAACTGGTTTGCCCTCGTCATTCAGCACAAGTTGATCGTTCTCATTGTACTTCAGCCCTACATACTTGCGGAAATCCCTCGCCAGTTCTCCCGCCATGTCGTCGTGATTGCCGCGCAGGCAGAAAAAATGCGCCGGATACTGGAGCTTGAGGTACATCACCATCAACGCCGTACCCAGCGAACGCACCATCTCTCGATCCAACAGTTCCTGCGTCCACTCCCCATCCAGGTTAATCACCCAGTCCGAACGCATCTCCGAATGCGGGATATCTCCCACACAGACCACATTGATCCGCCCCTGCTGCAATAGTTCGAAAATCTGGCCGCCCGCAACAGAGCCTTCTTCAATATGCGTGCTTAATACCTCGATCAGTAACTCTCGTCGCGCATGCAGGTCGGGCAGGATAATAGTGGGCACATCCGGTAACTGCACCAGCCCGCCCTCCTGCGTGAGGATGCCTGAAACAGCTTCCAGCGCCTCAAGATACGTTTCCGGCGCTTCAAGGTAATCTCTTCTGGAAAATTCCTTCAATGTTGCGAGTGATTGCGCGGGGTTGTTTTGAATCTGCTGCACAGGTCTTGTCCTCGCCTTCACAGTTTAGCTTACCGCATTATAGCAGATACCAGAATCGGCTTCGCTATGTTGTAAAATGAATCATCTATTTTCCTGAACAAAACAGAAAGGAAGCTCTATGGATATTCAGAACAGAGTTGCTCTTGTTACCGGCGGCGCGTCCGGCCTGGGCGCTGCCTGCGTGCGCCTCCTTACACAATCCGGCGCGAAAGCCGTAATCGCCGATCTGAATGCTGAAACCGGCAACGCGCTTGCCAGCGAACTCGGTAGCGCGACCGCCTTCGTTCAAACCAATGTCACCGACGAAGCCTCTGTGCAGGCCGCAGTTGATGCTGCCCTCAAAAACTTTGGCGGTCTGCATATCCTCATAAATTGTGCCGGTATCGGCATAGCTGAAAGAGTCCTCGGCAAAAATGGCCCGAGCAGCCTCGAATCGTTCACGCGAGTCATCCAGGTGAACCTCATCGGCACGTACAACGCCATTCGCCTTGCCGCCGCCGCGATGTCCCAGAACACACCCAACGAGGATGGCGAGCGCGGCGTCGTTATCAACACCGCCTCCGTCGCCGCCTTCGATGGTCAGATCGGACAGGCCGCCTATTCCGCCTCCAAAGGCGGCATCGTCGGCATGACGCTGCCCATCGCCCGCGAATTCGCCCGCTTCGGCATTCGCGTCATGACCATTGCTCCCGGCATCTTCGACACGCCCCTGCTCGGTGCCCTGCCAGAACCGGCCCGCATCTCGCTCGGCCAGCAAGTCCCATTCCCCCCACGCCTCGGTCGCCCCAGCGAATACGCCCTGCTGGCAAAGCAGATCATTGAAAATCCAATGCTGAACGGCGAGGTAATCAGGCTCGATGGAGCCCTGCGCATGGGGCCTCACTGAGGGAAGGGTCTCCTCGATTAGCTGAGACTCTTCAACACTAATGGCACTGATACTGCTGAGGGGAAGGCGCTAGTGCTCAGCCAAACTTCCCCTCTCCTAATAGGGGTTCTAGTTAGTAGAAATCGTCCACTCAGCCTATACTTCTCACATTTTCTACACTCTGCACAAGGTCTGTGAGAAACCTCGACAGAAGTGAGTATCCACATATGGGCAGCGAATATGGCACCGCCCGCTTGCTAAGTACTCCCTCATACCCGGTACAAAATAATCCTGAAAAAGGAACTCGTCCTGAAACGGTCTTCTCACGCTGTAGTGAGGCCGGAGAATTCCTCCAAAGACCGCTTACTTCTGTAAGCTAGAACTATAGGGTATGGAAATGGAAGAGGAGCCTGATGAAGGAGCTGGCTGCAAGAGAAATGGTGGTAGCATGTTGAGATCGTTTTTGGGCTGTTCACTTGGCAAGCCCCATCAGGGCGTAAGAGATGGCCTCGTCTTGTGTCAGAGTTGAGCCAATGTTCCACTGTTCTGTGAAGACACTTTCATCCAGTTCAGCACGAGCGGTCATGACCACCCTATCAAAGTCTTCCTGTTCGGGCGAGGGAAGAGGGGTATGTGCCGCTCTACGCAGCACGGCAGCTGCGGCAGCCAATCTTGTTGCACGCTCATAGTTCCCTTGCGCACAAGCCACAGCGGCGATGCCTTCCAGGCACCAGGCAGTGTAGGTGGCATTGCCCAGCTGCTGGTAGATCGTCAGGCTCTCCCGGTAACACCTTTTTGCTCGCTCGTAGTCCTGCTCTTGGCGAGCAAGATGCCCCAGCAAGGTAAGGATGTTGGCAATACCCCAAGTCATATCAAGGGCGCGCGTCCTGGCGAGAGCTTCTTCCAGCAAAGCTGTGGCATATGCGAACTCTCCGCGCTTGCGCGCCAACTCGCCGAGGTTCAGCAGGGCAAGTCCAATAGGACGAGCATCCCCCGCATCATTTGCCCGTTTGGACGCTTCGTAACTTTCTGTGAAGTAGGCGCTGGCCTCTTCTTCCTTTCCCGAGGCCAGCGCTATGGAACCGAGCGTGGCAAGCACGTGGGTGATTTCAAATTGGTCTCCCGTCTGTTTTGCCAAAGCTAGTGCCTCTCTGGCTAACGCTTCTGCACGCTCATTGCTGCCCAGGTGCATGGCCAGGCGCGCTGCATTATAAAATGCTCTACTGCGAACAGCAAGCGGGGCCGCCTGCGCCCCGGTAGCCTTGTCCAGTGCTAGCATCCGTTCCAGCCACATGCTCCCTTCACGCATCTGACCGCGTTTCAACCAGAACAGTCCAAACCATGCAGCCAGCCGTAGTCCGAGCGCCACCTCTCCTCGCTCGTAGGACCAGTGCAGCGCGGCACGTCCATTGGCCGATTCCTGGTCGAGATGCACCTCGCGGCTCCCCTGAGATGGCCCTACGCGCTCCGATTCCTCGGCCAGCTCCGCATAATACTCGGCATGGCGCCGCTGATAAAGGTCCTCTTCCCCTGCTGCTCGCAATTGTTCGAGCACATACTCGCGAATCACTTCGAGCATGCGGTAGCGTGGCAGACCGTCTCGCATGATCTCTACTTGAACGAGGCTGGCATCGACGAGAGCCGCGATGGTCGAGAGTCCGGCATCGAGGGCAATAGGTTCCTCGCCCTGACAGACGGCTTCGGCTGCTGCAAGCTGACAGCCTCCCATAAACACGGCCAGCGCACGGAACCAGCGCTGTTGTGTGGCTGTAAGCAGGTTGTAGCTCCAGCCGATCGCTTCACGCATCGTCCGCTGGCGTTCCGGCAGATCCCTGGCACCTCCACGCAGGAGCAAGAGCCGCTGCGAGAGACGGTCTAGCAGTACCGGAAGGGAGAGCACTCTGACGTGTGCTGCTGCCAGTTCGATGGCCAGAGGGAGTCGATCCAGCTGGTCACAAATGGCTGCCACTATCTGTTCGTTGACATCCAGACCCCTCTGCACCTGCTGTGCTCGCTCTCGAAAGAGGGCCATGGCAGCGGCTTGCGATAAAGGAGTCAGCATCAGTTGTTGTTCAGCCCGCAGGTGCAAGGGCACCCGGCTCGTGACCAGCACCTGCAGACGTGGGCAGTTTGTGAGCAGATCGGCTATGAAGTCTGCTGTGGAGAGGACATGCTCAACATTATCCAGAATCAGCAAGCACTGTTTGTCCTGGAGGAAAGCACGCACCTGCTCGGAGAATGCATGATCCGTCTGTTCACGCAGCCCCAGTGTGTGCGCCACGGTCTTTGGAACGAGCGAAGGATCGCGCAGAGCCGTCAGGTCAATCCAGGCGAGGCCATCGGCAAAACCTGAGCGGAGGTCGTGTGCGATCTCGAGCGCGAGGCGGGTCTTGCCGACCCCGCCTGGCCCGGACACGGTGAGCAGACGCACCTCACGCTCTCGCAAAAGGTCACGTGCCTGTGCGACTTCCTGCTCCCGCCCGAGTAGAGCAGTGGGTGGGAACGGAAGCACCTGTAGGGGAGCGGCTTTCGCGTCCTCTCTCGGTAAAGTAGGCCGAGCTGCGGCAAACAGGGCGGCCCGCTGCGGGGCCTCGAGGTTCATCGCACTTGTGAGCATATCAAGTGTATCATAGCGAGGCGCACGGCTGAGACCTCGTTCCAGGTCGCTGATCGCCCGCGTACTGAGGTTGGCCCGTTCAGCCAATGCCTCCTGAGTCAAACCAGCCGCCATGCGATAGCGCTTGAGCATCGCTCCAAAGGTAGTCGGCTCCATTTCCCCTGCTCTCTACTATGTGCTGCCATGGTGAGCAAAATCCGCCCAGACACCATCATACCATAGAATAAAGACGAGCAAACTGTGGGGAAATTGTGGGTCAACTTCATGGTGCAATCGAGTACGAACAGGTACACTTTCAGCAACGGTGAAATACTGCCGATGTCAGAGAGTCTCTCATGACCTCTAGCTAGAAAGGAGAATGAATCATGCTCCCTGAAGAATGCAAAGCCATCGCCAGACTCGCGGATGAGGCCATCAACCAGAGGAATCTAGGCCTGCTCGATAACCATCCTGGCTACTGGCAGACCCGGCAAATCTTTCCGCTGCTCTTTCAGGCGTTCCCTGATGTATCTTCCACGGTCGAGCAGCAGACGGTCGAGGGAGAATGGGTGTCGACCCGCACCACGCTCCGCGGCACGCACTTGGGAGCGTTTATGGGAATAGCTCCCACGGGCAAAGCGATTGAGATCATGCACATCTCGCTCGACCAGGTTGCAGAGGGTAAGGTTGTAGAGCACTTTGGTGTCTCGGACTGGCTGCGAGCACTCATCGCCTTCGAGGTCGTGGCCGCGCCAACTCCGGTCACGAGCACAGCAGGAGCAATGAAATGATTCCAGGCCCTTCTCATCTTGAGACAGCTCAGGAGCAGACCCTAGCACAACGGCTTGGAAACCGGGAGAGCGAGATGCAATCTCTAGCTGGAACCTTCAGGAGTTTGGTGATGGCACTCAGGATGAGCCTGAAACGATTTGGGCACAGGATACCCAGACACCTTACGCTACGACCACTGTCGTCCCTGGAATCACCACATCACTGATGCTCTTGATGGCGTCATTCCTCCGTCAGGAAGGTCGGAGAAGTATTCTCTACCACATGTTTCGAGATGATCTTAAAAAAAGAAAGGAAAACACCATGTACATCTTTGCTGTCCGAGCGAAAGTTCAACCCGGGAAGGCTGAAGAGTTCGCCCAGAAGTGGAAGAACTTCTACGGCTCGCTGGCCAGGGATTTGCCTGGGTTCCAGCAGGCCTACTACGCCGCAGATCGAGCGACGGACACGACGCTGGCAGTGTGGATATGGAGTGCAAAGCCAGACGAGGCACAGTTGCGCCAGGCCATGCAGGAATTCTCTGCCCAGATCCGCAATCTGACAGCCGGGTCTCCCTCCCCGGAGTGGTATGAAGTCCTTCAACACATCTAGTTACACAGTGCATTTTGCTGTACCGAACGGTTGTCGGCTCGTGGCAGTGTGATGTACTGCAAACGTGAGGTATACTGTCACCGATCGACCAACCATTTCCGTGCGGGATGGCGATATCCCTCACTTCCAAAATCCATAAACCTGCTGAAAGGGATTTTTGGAAGTTGAAAGTGTTGTCATCCCAAACATGGTTTGGCTAAATATGGGTGAAAAAAAGTTGCCAGAAATGCGTGACGATAAGGTTATATAGCTGTATTATGATATTACTGCTGTTCACTCTTCTAAAAGGTCCTGTGTTGTAAAAATTAGGGAAACGTTTCCATTTTTCTGGTTGGTATTGCTAGGCTGGTCGCTTATTTATCACATGGCATTCTGAAACCTATCCATTTCATAACTCTGCTTTTTCAACGAGATGGGAAGCCTCAGACCAAAAAGTGCGGCCAGGTCTTGCGTAATCTCCCGCATCCGTGTTAGATTAATGGTGACTCCATAAATGACGTTTCGATGGTGGAATACGCATGGCCCCTAAATAAGCTTTGCTATTCTTTTCCTGTGAGAGGGAGCCATCAGTATGCTGACAGGCTCCCTCTCATTATCTGCTGCGATTGCGACCCAAACAGGGATGCCTGAGCGAACAGTTCGACACTGGCTCAGCCGTGGCACTCCCTATTCCCATCCCAGACGGCAACGAGCGCGCCTGCTTGACCCGTACCACACCTATCTTCTGCAGCGCTGCAAGCCAGTGGCCTTGAAGCGTTTACGTCCTTTGCGACGGGTATGCTCCAGGATAAGATGCTGTCCTTGCTGGAATACCATTGCCCTGGAGCAATGGTAATTCTGACAGCAGCGAAGAATCCCTGGGTGAGACGAGAGCTTCTTCACTGCGCTCAGTATAACAGGCAAAAGGGTCCGGGTATTGCAAAACTCCTGCCCCTTGCATCAGTTTAAATTCTCTGACTATAATCAGAGAATGAAAAGTTACTCTTGAGTCATCCTGGAGGTAGCTATGGATATGCCGCTGGTTGAACAGGTTCGGCGCTTCAATCGGGTTATGACAGAGCGCGTTGGTGCCCTCAACGACCACTTCCTGGGACGAAAGCACCCTCTTGGTGAGGCAAGGCTCCTGTGGGAGATCGGAGAACAGGGGGCGAGCATTCGGGAACTGAGACGCAGACTCTCGCTCGATTCAGCCTATGTCAGCCGCCTGCTGCGCTCACTTGAGAAACAGGGGCTGGTTGTGGTGAAGAGGAGTGAGCATGATGGAAGAGTTGGTCTCGTCCAGTTGACCGGGGCGGGCCTTCGCGAACGAATAGAGCTTGATCAGCGAGCCGATGCCTTCGCTCGTTCCATGCTGGAGCCGCTCAGCGAGAACCAGCGCTTGAAACTGGGTGCTGCAATGGCACAGGTTGAGCGGCTGCTGCTGGCATCAATGGTCCAGATAGCCGTCGCTGATCCAACCACTCAGGATGCCCAATGGTGCATTCAACAATATTTCACCGAGTTGAACGAGCGCTTTGAGATGGGCTTCGATCCGGCCCTTAGCATTTCGGCATATGCCCATGAACTTACGCCCCCGGCAGGCCTTCTGCTCGTCGCACGCCTGCGCGATGAGCCGGTGGGCTGTGGTGCCTTAAAGTTTCACGAGAATGCAATCGGTGAACTCAAGCGCATGTGGGTAGCTCCACAGGTACGCGGACTTGGGCTGGGACGGCGTTTGCTGCTGGCATTGGAGCACGAAGCCAGGGAAGCAGGTATGACAATCCTTCACCTGGAAACGAATCACACACTCACCGAAGCCATCGAGCTGTACAGGCACTCAGGCTATCAGGAGGTAGAAGCCTTCAACGACGAGCCTTATGCACAGCACTGGTTTGAAAAGCGACTTTGAAGAGCGAACAGCTATTGTATGATGCGTGGATAGTGGCGGGAGCAGATCGTGTGCTTTCACCTTACATCATTGCCGGTCATCGCATGGCAAATCTAGCAATTCAGCCAGGTGCCCCGGAGGACTTGCAGTGAAAGGAGCTAGGAGATTCTCAATGCGCCAGTTGCCAATGGGGACAATCACGTTACTCTTCACCGATATTGAAGGGTCCACGCAACTGCTCCAGCAATTAGGCGACCGCTACGCCACTGTACTTGCCGAGTCCCGCCGCCTGCTGCGTGAAGCATTTCAGCAGTGGAACGGCCATGAGGTTGATACCCAGGGCGATGCCTTCTTCATCGCCTTCGCTCGCGCAACAGATGCTCTATCGGCGGCGGTAGCTGGCCAGCATGCTCTGGCTGATCATCCCTGGCCCGATGGCGCGGTTGTGCGTGTGCGTATGGGCTTGCATACCGGTGAGCCATCGCTGGCCTCCGAAGGCTACGTGGGCATCGACGTGCATCACGCAGCACGCATTATGGATGCCGCGCATGGCGGGCAGATACTCCTTTCCCAGGCAACGCGCGATCTCGTAGAACATCGCCTGCCCAATGAAGTGAGCTTGCGCGATATGGGCGAGCATCGCCTCAAGGACTTACAACGTCCCAGCCATCTCTTCCAGCTCGTCATCGCGGGGCTGCCAACCGATTTCCTCCCTCTTAAAACTCTCGATATCTGCCCTAACAACCTCCCTGTCCAGCCCACTCCACTCATTGGACGGGAGAAAGAAGTGGACGCCATCGGGCAACTGATAGGCCGCGATGATGTTCGCCTGGTGAGCCTGACGGGTCCCGGCGGAATGGGTAAAACCCGGCTTGCCCTGCAGGTAGCGGCAGAACTGAGCGACCTGTTTGCGGATGGCGTCTATTTTGTGGATCTGGCTCCCGTTAGCGACTCCGCATTGGTTATTCCCACTATTGCGCAGACCCTCGGCTTATGGGAGCGGGGCAGCCTGCCACTCCTGGAGCGCCTGAAGGAGGAACTGCGGCAGAAGCGGATATTGCTGTTGCTTGACAACTTTGAACAGGTTATAGACGCAGCACTCGACATCGCAGACCTCCTCGCGGCCTGCCCGCAGCTCAAATTAGTGATAACGAGTCGAACAGTGTTGCATGTACGAGCTGAGCGCGAATTTATCGTGCCGCCTCTCTCATTTCCTGATCCTGCGCAAGTGCCGGATATCTCAACGCTTTCACAGTATGAAGCCATAGCCCTGTTCATCCAGCGCGCTCAAACCGTCCGACCAGACTTCCAGTTGACTGCAAGCAACGCGCCAGCCGTGGTAGAGATTGTTGCCCGCCTGGACGGTCTGCCACTGGCTATCGAACTGGCGGCCGCTCGTATGAAATTCCTCTCCCCTGAGGCGCTGCTTGCACGTTTGAGCCAACGACTGCAGGTGCTGACGGGCGGTGCGCGAGATGTGGCTGTGCGCCAGCAAACCCTGCGCAACACCGTCGAGTGGAGCTATAACCTGTTAGATGCTCAGGAACAAAAGCTCTTCTGGCGGCTCTCCATCTTTGTCGGCGGCTGCACCCTGCAAGCAGTTGAGGCCTTATATTCAATTCTGGATGATGGAACTGAATCTGTTCTGGATACAGTGGCCTCGCTTGTTGATAAAAGCCTTTTGCAGCAGAGGGAGCAGGGCAGCGGAGCAGAGCCGCGCTTCGTCATATTGGAGACGATTCGCGAATATGGATTAGAGCGCCTCTCCGCCAGTGGAGAAATGGAAATGGTGCGCAAGGCCCATGCAGCATACTTTCTCGCTCAAGTGGAGAGAGGAGACCAGGACCGCCCCAGTTCAGAGTATGAAGCCTGGTTGAAGCAGATGGAACAGGAACATGACAATTTGCGAGCAGCCATGCAATGGTCCCTCGAGCAGCAGGAGGGTCGAAAGGAAATAGCTCTGCGTCTTGGCGGAGGGCTGCGGTCATTCTGGTACAATCGCGGCTACTTGAGTGAGGGGCTGGATTTTTTAGAGCGGGCATTGGCGCAGAGCGATGAAGTGGTAGCTGCTGTAAAAGCAAGAGCGCTTTATGCTGCCGCCCGGTTGTACGAGGTTCGAGGCGAATATGACCGGGCGGAGCCTCTGCTTATAAAGAGCCTGGCGCTCTATCGAGAGCTTGGTGACATGGCACACATTGGCCTCGCTCTCCACCTGCAAGCGGATATCGCCTGGAGGCGAGGGAATCTGGAAATGGCACGCTCGCAAGCAGAGGAGGCTTTCGCAGTCTTCAAGCAGTTGGATGACAAGAGAGCGATCGCCAGTTTACTGCTCCACCTGGGAGCGCTGGCCGCGGATCAGGGTGAGTATACAAAGGCGCTCACTCTGCTGGAGGAGAGCCTGGCGATAAACAGAGCACTGGCGGACAAGAGCGGCACTGCCGATTCGCTCTTCAATCTGGCGCGGGCGAGCTATTTCTCTGGCGGCGATCTTGTAAAAGCACGCCAGCTCCTTGAAGAGAGTTTCGCTATCTTTAATCAATTAGGCGATAAGGAAAGTCTCGCCTATTGTCTCTGCCTCTCGGGGCTGCTAACTCTTGAACAGGGCGACACTACCTCGGCGTATTCGCTCATCGAGCAGAGCGTGACACTCTTCAAAGAGAGGAAACAGAAACATGGCATGGCCTTATCAACCACCTCTTTAGCAAAGGTGATTGCTGCCCAGGGTGACACTACAATGGCCCGTGAACTCTACGAGGAGAGCTTTCTACTAGCGCAGAAGGCGGATGACAAGCTGAATATTGCCTCTGCCCTGGAAGGCCTGGCAAGCGTTGTAGCAACACAAGGAGTATACACCTGGGCAGCGCGCCTCTGGGGCGCAGCAGAGGCGCTGCGCGAGTCCATTGGTGCCCCTCAACCGGCGGTCGAACGCCCTGCCTACGAACGAGCAGTGGCGGCAACACGCGCGCACCTCGGGAAGTCAACCTTCTCCGCCGCCTGGGCCGAGGGGCGAGGCATGGCACCGGAGGATGTTCCAGTCTGACCGATAGGAAACTGTTCAGTATGGATGTGGTGTTACTCATTTTTTACGGCGAAACCGTATGAACGAAGTCAACCGTCACAAAAGGCTCTGAGTAATGTTGAGCAATATTGTTCAGGTATCAAAAACACATGAAAGAAGATGCTTGAGTTAAGTGTTGAACTGCAAGCGGGCCATTCATCCCTGGACACGAATGCCCAGGGATGAATGGCCCGCTTTAGAGTAAAGAAAGAGGTTATCAGGGCCAATACCCTTTCTTTTCGACGTTAGCGGTCCACTTCCCCCACTACGAAATCCAGGCTGCCCAGCACCGCAATGACATCGCTCATCTTGTAACCGCGCAGCAGCTCGGGCAATACTTGCAGGTTGACAAAGGACGGCCCGCGCAGCTTGGCGCGCCAGGGATACTCGCTGCCGTCGCTGATCAGGTAGACACCCAGTTCGCCCTTGCTGCTCTCGATGGCAAAGTAGGTTTCTCCGCGCGGCGGACGCAGACTCACCGGAGTGCGGGCGCTGATCGGACCCGGCGGCAATTGCTCGATGGCCACGCGGCACAGCCGAATGCTTTCCCTTATCTCCTGGAAGCGCACCGCGTTGCGGGCGTAGCAATCAGCTTCCTGCCTCACTTGCACGTTCACCGGCACTTCGCGATAGGCCATGTAGGGGCGATTGACCCGCAAATCCCAGTGAATGCCGCTGGCACGCGCCATAGGACCGGTGAGTCCATAGGCAAGTGCTTGCTGCGGATCGAGATAACCCACGCCTTGAGTGCGTGCCAGAAAGATCTCATTGCCGTTGACGAGTCGCTCTAATTCCGCCATGTTCTGCTCGAACTGATCGAGGTAGGACTCACATGCCTTGAGCCATCCTGCGGGAAAATCGTTCAACACGCCGCCCACACGCAGGTAGTTGACGTTAAAGCGGCTGCCGCCCAGGGCCTCGAACAAATCCATGATTCCCTCGCGATCACGCATCGTCCACAGCAGTGGTGTGGTCGTGCCCAGATCATTGACGTAGGCCCCAATGCCGACCAGGTGGCTGGCGATGCGTTGCAGTTCTCCCACCAGCAGGCGAATATACTGAGCGCGGCGCGGCGGCTCCAGCCCCATCAACTGTTCGATGGCTCCAGCATAAGCAATTTCGTTGAGCATAGGGGAGAGGTAGTCAGCGTTGTCCATATATCGAATCCCGCCCAGGTAGGGACGATTCTCCAGCGTTTTCTCAATGCCCCGATGCAGGTAGCCGATGACCGGGGTGCAGTCCACGACGGTCTCCCCTTCCAGGGTTAGCACCAGGCGCAACACCCCATGCGTACTGGGGTGCTGTGGCCCCAGGTTCAGCAGCATCTCTTCTGTATGTCGCCCTGCATTGGTTGGCTCTTGCGCCTCATCCTTTTGGGGAACAGGCCGTATACTGGGAGTTGTCGAAGATTTGTCCTGCTCCTTGCGTGGAACGTAGCCCTGCTTTTCGATTTTCTCACGCAGTTTAAAGATCCCCTCAATCAACGCTTCCGGGCGCGGCGGACATCCAGGTACATACACATCGACGGGAACTACCGTGTCCACGCCCTGCACCGTGTAATAGCTGTCGTAGAACTCGCCGCCGGAGTTGGCGCACTGCCCCATGCTAATGACCCATTTCGGTTCGGGCATTTGCTCCCATAAATGACGCAGGCGTGGAGCCATCTTGACCGAGACGGTTCCCGCCACAATCATCAGATCGGCCTGCCGAGGGCTGGCGCGAAAGACCTCCGAGCCGAAGCGAGACATATCGTACTGAGGAGCAGAGGCCGCCGCGATCATCTCAAAGCCGCAACAGGCCAGCGCGTACATAAAGGGCCAGATGGAGCGGGAGCGCGACCAATTTTGCGCCCACTGAAGCACGTCAGCCATGTTCGTCAGCACAGCAGGTTCTTCCTGCTGACCCGGCACATACTCCTGCGGCCCGCGTGCCATGCGGAGAGGGATCGCCTTGCGTTCGCCCGTTGAGGGGACATATTCCTGTTCTTTGTGTTGGTGCTTGTCGCTCATGCGTATACCTCTTTTTAAGGCCGGTGGTATTTTATGCTCTCCGAAGTGCTTCCACTGGCGTGTTTACAATACAGTAATCACAAAGCTCTTGATACGCAACTGGATCGCTATGGCCGTCAGTCCTGGCGGCCCATTTGAAAGCGCGTCTTTGGTCGTCCTCGACTGACTCCCCATTGTACCATTAATTAACAATTTGACCACATCTCCCCGCACCTCAATGCGATAGGTCCGATAATTCGGACCGGGAGTATAATCACGTAACATGAAAGGGCCGCTCCTATCAAAAGAATTCGCAATGACCCCCTCAAAACCAGCGTAATCGTAAGGGCCGGGTTTTTCCGAGGCCGGTGGCTCTGACAGGCGCATCACGCCTATCGATTGATAAGGTGGTGAGGAATTTTGATACTCAACCCCCGACTACCTCATCTTGAGATGAATCGTTGCCAGTCGTGGCGGTTTCCAGAGCTGCTGCTTTTTTCAAGGCGCGGAACTGGAGTACTTTCACGTTGGCTTCCGTCACTCCCATCATCAGTGCAGCCTCGCTCACTGTATAGTTGAGCAGGAAGCGATAGACTAAGACCTCTCTGTATCGTTCAGGCAATTGTTGGAGAATATCCTGTACACGTTCTGCTGAGCTGTTGTTCATCCCAGGGGCGTCGTCCCCATTGGGGAAGTCTCGCCCAGCATCCAGGAGAAAGTCAAGCGAAGCCGCGGGTGCCCGTTTTACCATACGCCAGTAATCCATGATCGTGGTGTGAGCAACCTGAAAGAGCCAGCTTCGTATACTTTGAGAACTGCGCTGTTCATCGAGATGCCGTACAGCTTTTAGAAAGACCTGTGAGGTCAGGTCTTCTGCCACTTCCCGATTTCTTACCTGAACGTAAACGAATTGGTAGACACGTGTAAGGTTCTCCTGAGAGAACGCGGGTACGCCCTGCGTGCTTGGGCTGGATGGTGGTAGTGTGCATGTGTTCATACATTTTTTGCTCTTAAGCAGTATCCATTCTGGTTGCACCACGAAACTGTGACAGCATTGTAAGTGCCTCCCTGAGCCCGGCTTCTCATGCCGATGCGATTTGTTGCTGGGGAGAACATCTTCCTTCCTTCACCACATCAGTAGTATAACCAGGACAATGGAAAGCACGCATCGGGAATACTTCGCAATTTGAGTAAGCTGTTTTCGAGATGGGAGAGATACCAATATGCGAAGGTTTGCCTATACTACGTTGAGAATCGCTTGAGAAGTCCCATCTTATGTAGGAAGGATGCTAAGCCAGCCCATGATGTACAGCGAAGGCGACTGCCGCTGCCCGATTCTCGCTGCCCGTTTTGTTGAAGATATGGGTCAGATGGTGCGCGACCGTTTTCTGGCTCAATCCTAATGCGCTGGCAATTTCCCCGTTCGTCATGCCACGGGCAAGCAGGCGCAGCACCTGCACCTGGCGGGCGGTAAGTCCGGCGGGGTAGGTGTTCGAGGGAGGTGTGGTCGTCTCTGGTGATGAGAGAAGCACAGGCTCCTCTTGAGCTTGTTGAGAGAGGGCCTGCTCCGGTAACATGGCGCGCCCTTTGTTCATGGCTTGAGCAAACCTGTACTCCCCCAGGACGTCGCGAAGAGCGGCAACAGCACGCTCATGATTCCCCTGTTCGACGCGTGGGATGAGCGCGCCAATGGCCTCCCGTAGGGACTCAGACGTTCCGAGAAGAAGGGCTGCCCACCAGGATTTCCCCTGTATTGAAGCTATTTGCGCGAGTCCTTCCAGACACGAGGCAATTAATGGCGAATGACTTAGCTCCCTGGCGATCGCCACGCTCTCTTCGTAAAGGGAGAGCGCTGCCGTGAGTTCTCCTTGAGCAGTTTTTACCCGCGCAAGAAGAGCTAGCGATTCGGCGAGCGCTCTCCTATGTCCCACCTCTCGAAAAAGCAGGATGCTCTCTTCAGTTTGCAAACGAGCAGCGGCCAGATCGCCCCGGTTGAGAGATAGCTGCGCCGCGAGGGAGTAGGAGCTGGCTATCCCCTCCTTTTCACCCAGGTCGCTGAAAAGCGAAAGGCTTTCCTCCAGGAGGGAACTGAGCGCTGTCTGCTCGCCCTGTGAAACAAAAAGCAACTGCGCCAGCCGCAAAAGGGAAGTCGCCATGCCTCGTTTGTCACCCAGTTCTCGATGCGTTGCCAGGCTTTCCTCGTAGAGAATACGCGCGCTGTCGTACTTTCCTTCCTGAGCATCGAGCAAGCCAAGCGTTGAGAGCGACCAGGCCACGCGCTCTTTGTCGTCCATTGTTCGAAAGAGTGCCAGTGCCTCCTGCGCCATAGAGCGAGCGGTGGCACTATCTCCTTTCATCCAGGGAACAACGCTCAACAGATAGAGCGAGAGCGCGATTCCCTGCTGGTCACCCAGTTCCCGGAACAGGGTCAGGCTTTGGCGGCAGTAGGTTTCGGTTCGCTCGTAGTCATTCTGCGTGGAGGCCAATGTCCCTGCCGCTACGAGCGCTCTTGCCCTGGCATGCAGGGATACTTCGATGCCCTCGCTTGCCGCCAGCACTCGAGCCAGGAAGATTTGTCCTTCATTCAGGTGGCCATGCATCTGCCAGAACCGCCGTAATGCTCCACCCAGGCGCAGGGCCAGCTCTATGTGGCGCGCTGCATCATCTCCATCCTGTCTAAGCGCCCAGTTCATGGCGGCGCGCAGATTATCGTGTTCGTTCTCTAATCGCTCCAACCACAATGCCTGTCGCGGGCCTCCCAGCTCTTGTTCCGCTTCTTCAGCAAGAGCAACATAATAGAAGGCGTGCGCATGGCGTATCGATTGTTCTTCGTCGCTTGCTTCCAGCATCTCCAGGGCATATTCGCGAATCGTCTCTAACATTCTCACTCGTGGTTCATCGCCCTGTCCGCTCTGCAACAGCAGGCTTTTATCGATAAGCGAGGTAACAGTGTCGAGTACCAATCCGCTTCTTTCGGGATGCGAGAAGTAAAGCGCTTCAATCGCCTCCAGGGTACAGCCTCCAACAAAGACGGAAATACGGCGGAAGAATTGCTGTTCCACCTCGTTTAACAGGTGATAACTCCAGGCAATGGTGTTGCGCAATGTAAGCTGGCGTTCAGGAGCGTTCTGTACCCCCCCGGTTAATATCGAAAGTGGGTGTGTCATACGTTGCAGCAGCGCCTGGGGCGAGAACAGTTTGATGCGTGCTGCGGCTAGTTCGATGGCAAGTGGCAGGCCATCCAGCCGCCGACAAATGGCAACGATTGTTTGTACTGTAAGAGCCGTCACCTCAAAATCTGGCTTGATGGCCTTCGCCCTTTGCAGGAAGAGATCGACAGCCGGATAGCGGATCAGTTCTTCGAGAGACTGTGGGGATGTTGACTGCGGCAGTTCCAGGGGAGGGACCGGGAATTCATACTCTCCCTGTATGTGCAGTGCCGCGCGGCTGGTAACCAGTATTTTCAGATCTGGACAAGCTGCCAGGAGTTCCGCCACAGCCGGGGCAGCAGCGACTACCTGCTCAAAGTTGTCGAGCAGCAGCAAGCAGTGTTTCTCACGCAGCAAGGTTTTCAGATAGTGCAGGTCTTCGGCAACCGGGTGCCTCCTCTCTGCGTATGCGTGGTTCATACCGAGTTCGTGGGCGATAGTAGGAATGACCATCGTGGGATCGGCAATGGAACCCAGGGGAATGAAGAACACACCATCTCTGAAGGCCGGTTGTAATTTGGATGCGACTGCCAGACTCAATCTGGTTTTACCAATACCCCCCGTTCCGGTGAGTGTGACGAGGCGAACATCCATACGTAACAGAAGGGTACATGCTGCCACCACTTCCCCATCGCGGCCAATTAAGGGAGTCAGCGGAGCAGGAAGGTGACTAAAGGAAATCTCCTGCGTTTGTAGAGAGGGCGCTTGCTCGGATGCACTCTCCCCGGCAGCTTCCTCCAGGGCCTGCGCAAAATCCCCAATACGTTCGTAGCGCTGGTGAGGGTCCTTCGCCAACGCTTTGACAATGACTCGCTCCACGGCTAGCGAAAGGCTTGTCACCCGCTCAGATAATGAAGGGGGAGGGACAAATGCATGTTTGATAGCGAGTTCCGGCAGCGTCCCTTCAAATGGACGCTCTCCGCTCAACCATTCGTAGGACACAATGCCAAGTGAGTACTGGTCGCTTGCCGGTACAGGCTGCGCCCGCAGTTGCTCAGGAGCCATGTAAGCAGCGGTTCCTGCTGTATCCGGAGTCTGCCAGGAAGTCGCCCCTGCGTACATCAGAGCGATTCCAAAGTCGCTCAGCAAAACCTCTCCGCTTCGACCCAGCAACATATTCTCAGGTTTGATATCGCGGTGAATCAAGTGCTGGTCGTGCGCGTACTGTAGGGCAGCGGCGACCTGGCTCACGTAGATGACAACCGTTTGGAGTGGCAGGCGCACCCCGCCCGGATGGCGCTGGCGCAAGTTGCCGTTCGGCGCATAGTCCATCACCAGAAAAGGAGTAGCATCGTCTACACCAAAGTCCAGGACTTGCACAATATGAGGATGACGTAAACGGGCAACGACCCGCGCCTCCTTCTTGAAATGTGCCAGGTCGTTGTCCGTCAGATGCCCGCGCAGTACTTTTATTGCTGCAGGGGTTTGTAGGTGAATGTGTTGTCCCAGATAGACGTCAGCGAAATTGCCTCTTCCCAGGAGACGGATGAGGTGATAATTGCCGAGACGCTGTCCTGTGCGTTCTCCCTCATTCCTCATGATTGCGCATCTCCTCAATGGTGCTGATATTGTCGTTTTCACCTTCTTGCGCCCCTCCATTATAGTTGAATTTCGCAAGCACATCAATGCTATTTCTCCAAACCTGCACATGGCCTCAAGTAGCATCTGCCTCTGTTTGCGTTTGCGCCTGATCTTACTCCTGAAAAAAGCGGACACCGCGCGTCTTCTTGCTGAAGATCGTCTTTTGAGTCAAACAAATACGGGGTTCCCATGAAAAATCGCTATCTGCTTCCTCCTGGCCCTAAGGGGCTACCACTACTTGGCAACATGTTGCAATTGGAACGAGATCTGCTTGGCTTCTTATTAGATGTGCAAAGGCAATACGGGCGGATGGCAACCATTCATATAGGGAGAACTCCCATAGTCCTTCTCCTCCGACCTGAGCATATCCGCTACGTTTTGACGGAAAATCCGCGCAATTTCACGAATCGCGAGGTCGCGGGTGGACTCATCTTCGGCAAGTTGTTTCTCTTTTCGCTACTGACGCCCAGGTTCTCTGACAAAGTGGCTGAAGGTATGCGCAGTCTGGTGGGAGACTGGCTGCTGACGACCGATGGGCAATATCACGATCAACAACGCCGCCTCCTCCAACCTACCTTTTCCCGGCGGCATGTCGAGAACTATGCCGACCTCATTGTGTACTATACACACGAGGCAGTCGATAAATGGCAACCCGGGATGGAAATCGATCTTGCTAGAGAGATGCAGAACCTTAACCTGCGCTTGATCGTCAAGATGCTGGTCGATATCGATATTCTCGAAGAGAAGACGAACATCGCTGAGAGTATCAACGCCGTTCTGAGCCAGCCGACCAGCATGATTGAGGGGCTGCTGAACCTGTCTCTCGATCTTCCCTTCCTTCCCTCCAGCAAACGCAAAACCGCCGTGAGTAAAAGCGATGCATTTTTTTACTCGCTTATTGATCGTCGGCTTGCCAGTCCTGACAAAGGTGAGGATATCCTTGCAACACTGCTTTCGAATAAGGATGAGAACGGCAACAAGATGACCAGAAAGCAGGTGCGAGATGCGCTTGTGTCACTGGTGGCCGCCGGTTACGAGACCACGACCAACTCTCTGATCTGGACCATGTACCTGCTCTCAAAGCATCCAGTGGTGTTTGAGAAGGTGCTGACTGAGCTGCAGACAGTTCTGGGCGGACGCGACCCGCAAGTAAGTGATCTACCTCGCTTGACGTACCTGGACCAGGTCATGAAAGAATCTATGCGCCTGTATCCCTCTGGATGGACACAGGGGCGCTGCGCAGTTGAAGATTTTGAATTGGATGGCTACCACTTTCCCGCCGGGACGCTACTCATGTTGAGCCAGTGGACCCTGCATCGCAATCCCGACATCTGGGAGGACGCCGATACCTTCCGTCCAGAGCGCTGGCAGCAGGCTCAGAAGCAGCCAGGGCTGCAATGGTCCTACTTTCCCTTTGGCGGCGGCTCGCGCATGTGCCTGGGCAAGTCGCTGGCCCTGCTGGAATTAAGCCTGATCTTGCCCGTAATCTTGCAGCGCTACTTTCCCCGTGTGCTGCCCGGTCATATCGTCGAGCCTTTGCCCCTCGTCACCTTGCGCACAAAGGATGGGATGCCCGTCCGGTTGGAACCGGTGCAGGACTCTCTCTTGAAAGTTATCGACAACACGGAAGAGCGAAAAGATGGCAAGGGATGTCCTGTCGCTCACGAGATAAGCAATAGCTGACAGATTTTCACAAAGCGCGCTATAAGCAGAAAGAGGAGATATCACGATGGCTACCTTGCGGGGACGACCCTGGCATAATTGGTCCGGTTCTGTACAATGCACACCACAACACATCGCTCAACCTGCCAGTATTGAGGAGCTAATCCAGATCATCAAAGCCTGTAGCAACGACAATCGTCATGTACGAGTAGTCGGTTCAGGTCACTCTTTCACACCGCTCGTACAAACAGATGAGGTCTTGCTTTCTCTCGAACGCATGCAGGGCATTGAGGAGATAGATACAGAACATGGTATGGTGACGGTGCTGGCGGGAACTCCCCTCAAAACGCTAGGAGAGGCTCTTTACACACATGGACTGGCGCAGGAAAACCTGGGAGGCATTGATACGCAAACCATTGCTGGCGCAATCAGTACTGGCACACATGGCACAGGATTACAAGCTGGCAACCTGTCCACACAGGTAGCTGGCCTCACGCTGGTTACAGCAAACGGCGAATTGCTAGAATGTTCGGATGAACATGCTCCTGATCTATTTAAGGCAGCGCAAATTTCGTTGGGCATACTGGGCGTCATCGTCAAAGTAAAACTGCGTGTCGTACCGGCCAGACGCCTCCATTTCAAGAGCCATCGTGAGCCTTTCAGCTATTGCCTGACCAATTTTGAACGCTACAACCAGGAAAATAGCCATTTTGAAATTTTCTGGTTCCCGCATACTTCATGGGTGCAGGCCAAGTTTCTGAATGAGACAAACCTTCCTATGAGCAAGAGGAGCTTCTGGGGAGATTTTAACAAGGTCGTACTGGAAAACGGTATATACTGGCTCTTATCGGAATGTTGCCGCTTGCTTCCTCCACTTTCCAGAACCATCAGTGCCATTTCAACCCTGGCCATCTTGCCAGTTAACGAGGTCAACTATAGTCATCGTGTGTATGTAGCGCCCCGTATGGTGCGTGTGCAGGCAATGGAGTACGCTCTACCGGTAGAGCATGCGCAAGCGGCCTTGTGTGAGATAGAGGCTTGCATTCATCGGCATCGTTTCCAGGTTCATTGTCCACTGGGATGCCGTTTTGTCCGCGCCGATGATATCTGGCTCAGTCCAGCCTATCAACGCGATTCGGTCTATATTGCCGCGCATATGTACCGGGGCATGGCATACCAGTCCTATTTCCAGCATATGGAGGAGATTTTACAGCGCTACAATGGACGTCCTCATTGGGGAAAGATGCATACGCAGGATGCGACCAGGCTGGCAGCCCTGTATCCACGCTGGCACGATTTTCGCCGTATACGAGCCGCCCTCGATCCCCAGGGTCTCTTCCTCAACGATTACTTACGCCAACTGCTAGATGCTGAGGGGCCTGTTCCCTCTAGCACCCCTTCTCCTGAACAGGAAGTTGTAGCACAGGGTGAGCTGCTGGCAGACCGGTAAGCAAAAGAAAAGAAACCATCTCTGACTTTTCAGAGTGTACTCTTGTAGAACTTGCTGCCAAAATGCACAACTTTGCTTCACTACCTGTACCTTTTTTGAGCAGCATCTATCATAGTGAGAGGTGACATCACCCATGACCCGGCTTTATCTCATTCGACATGCAGAGGCGAACAGCGCCATTCAAGGATTTATTGGCGACGGCGGACTATCCCCCCTCGGCATTCTACAGGCAAAGCGGCTGCGCGACCGCCTCGCGGCCAGCAAAGAAATTGCCGCCGATGTCTTAATCGCCAGCACCCTCCCACGCGCCCGGCAAACCGCGGAAATCATCGCGCCTGCGCTCGGCCTGCCTGTGCAGTTGGATGACAGCCTTCAAGAGCTGCGCCCCGGCGAAGCCGATGGCATGCCTGTGGAACAGTTCCAGGCACGCTTTGGAGAGCCAGACTATGAAAACGACCCCTATCGAATCATAGCGCCAGGCGGAGAAAGCTGGGCGCAATTTATGCTGCGCGTTGGCTCGGCCCTCGATCGCATTGTGCGCGAGTACGAGGGCCAAACGATTGTCCTCGTCTGTCACGGCGGCGTCATCGATGGCTCGTTTCTATACTTCTTTAAAATGAGCGCCTGGACGCTGCCGCCCGCCCGCTTCTACACGCGCAATACATCCATCACGTTATGGCAGCAGCTCGCCTCTGGGCCATACAAGCCGCATTGGCACTTGCTCAAATATAATGACGCCTTCCATCTCCATGATATCGGCACGCCAGTGCGCATCCCCTGGGGCCAGATCTCAGCAAGCCCAGCCTCCGACCAGGACCGGCCATCGGTTCCTATCGAGTCAGAGTCGTTCTCTGCGCGAGAACCATCCTCTGAAACAAATCTATCGCAGGAAGAGAAATGAGCCTTTACTGGGCATTCGCCAGGGGCAGGGTAAACCAGAATGCCGCTCCCTGTCCCTCTTGACTCACAACACCCACCTGCCCGCCATGCTGCTCAATAATGGTGCGACAAATATAGAGTCCCAGGCCGAGGCTGGCTCCGGGCGCGTTCTGCTTTTCATTGCTGGCTTCCCGGTAGAAGCGGTCCCAGATGCGTTCCTGTTCCCGAGGGGCAAGGCCTGGCCCTTCATCCCTCACCGATAGCCGCGCCACACCGTCTTCAATCTCCAGCCGCACCACGATAGGACGCTCAGGTGGCGCATATTTAGCGGCATTATTCACATAATTGCTCACCACCTGCTCGATGCGGTCCGCGTCGGCCATCACCGCAACCTCTTCATCCACAGGAAGCTCTAGATAAATACCCCGAGGCGCGCCAGAATAGCCTTCGGCTCCCCCCGCTCGTCACGCACCAGCACCTGGCGGCTTTCTACAACGACCGCCCTGCCATCGCGGCACAGGTGCGTCAGCACGCGCATCGAGGGAACCTGTTTGGGCGGCAGCAATTTCCCATCGGGAGAGCGAGGGCTTGACCGCCCGGCTTGCAGGTCGCCAACAAGTCGCTCAACCTGCTGACGGGCGCGCACCAGGGGCGTGACATCAAAGCCGACCTGCATGATTTTTTTTAGCTTCTCAAGCATTTCAACCGCTCCAAGGTATAGAGGCAAAAACGAGCCACGTGCTGAATTATACGTAGGGTATAATGTTTGATATCATACATTGGTACCTGAATACGGGATATTCCTGTAGGAACGCGATAATGACCTTTGACAATTGAAGAGGGTCTATTTCTGTAGGGACGTGATTATTCCGTCAAAATTCATGAGGTGAAGCATGTCATTATTCCAATCAGGCACCCTTGACATCACCCCTGCGGCATCAGCAGCCCTCGAAGCTCTGGGCGCTGACCTATCAGCGTATCTCTCGAGGCACCAGAATGGAGATTGGGGCGAAGTAGACGAAATAACACGGCGTGACAACGACTATGCCGCAGAGCACAACCAGCCTATCTGCTCAAGCTACAAGCTCAGTGATGGCAACGAATTGATCTTGCTCACGCTGGGTGATCGCTCCTTAACCCATGTCTTTCTCGCCAGCGAGCAGCAGGTACGCAAAGTCACCACGCAGCAGGGCTATGCCATCTGGGCAGCTTTCTATGATAGCGAAAAAAATGGCCTCATCGCCGTAGAAGAACCCTACGTGGATGCCATCACCTCTTCTCTACCCATCACTAACGCCCTGGATGTCGGCACCGGTACAGGCAGGCACGCCCTCAAGCTGGCCCGGCGCGGCATCACCATGACAGCGATAGACGAATCCCCGCAAATGCTGGCCGTTGCCCGGCAAATGGCCCGGCAGGAAGACCTGACCATCGATTTCCGGCAGGCTTCACTCGAAGAAGGCCTTCCTTTCGCCCCTGAGACGTTCGACTTCCTCATCTGCGCCCTCATGCTCTGTCATATTCCCAACCTGCTGCACGCCGCGCAAGAATTCTATCGTGTCCTGCAACCCGGCGGCCACCTGCTAATCACCGACTTCCATCCCGACGCCGTTGAACGCGGCTGGCGCACCATTACAAGCATCGACAACACCCTGTACGTACTGCCTGACATTCGCCACACCCGCAGCGGCTACCTGGAAGCCCTCAACCAGGCCGGATTTCAGCTCCTCAAAGTAATCGATGCCATCGTCGATGAAGCGCCAGAGGGATATCTTTCGGAAGCGTTCAGAAGCGCGAACAAGGATAAGACGTATTGTTTGATAGTGCTGGCGCAGAAACCAGCTTGCTGAACAATTATGGTTGTAGGATGGACATGCTTTAATTTATTTCTCCTGCTCATCCACCCAGGGAAAAGCCCTTTCTCTATAGACCAGCCTACTTACCAGCCCTCCCTGCGTATCATGCAGTTCCAATCGTAACGGTGGAACAGTTGGTACGTTATTGGCAACAAACAACACAATCCCATGCTCAACCGTATCTTCAAGTACGAAACCAGCTCCAAGCTCAGCAAACGGATGTCCTGCACTGACAATAAAATCACCCACATAAATAACGCCACAGACGAGCAAGATACCAATGAGCAGCCAGCGTATGTTTTTCATACATCTATCCTACCCTTACAATGGCTTGCAATTACCGCCTTATAAACAGCCGTTCAAGCCAGATAAACACCCGGTACTACTCTCGAAGCAGCCTCCTGCATATTGCCAGATACCTACGCCAGTAGTTTCATGTAGCACATTCTACTTTGTCAGTACTGGCATTCTTGCATGTCGGCTGCTCCCCACCAGCTCCCTCATCTCCCCCAGAATGCGCACCATTCGTTTCACCTCATCCAGCACAAACTGCACGCGCTCTTTCTCCGCGCTTTGCCCATATCCAACCGACCTTGTAGCGTGCTTCAGCTTATGCAGCGCATCTTGCAGGTCGGGAAAGGTGGAAATCCTGGTTTCATCGCGTATGGCCGTAACCAGCAGGTGTAGCCCTTCATCAATGGTAGCCGCAAACCCGCTTACTCCTGGCAATCCCTCACGGGCGGGATTATCGACCAGGTACGCCTCAAGCGCGAGGCCACTCTGCGCCATCCCATCCGCCGCCTCAAGGATGCCCTGAGCAAGTTCGGGATCAAGCCGATGTTTTATCGGCTCGTAACGCGCCCGCTCTACCGATACCTGAGCATTGGAACGCGCCAGCCGCAATTCCATCCGGAGCGAAAGAAATTTCGCATCATCATAGCCACCAGGATGCGCATAGGCCTCAAACACCGCGACAAGATAATGCCGCAAGGCTTCCAGGCGTTTCACCACGTCATCCGCCGCCTTAGATCGCTCCCAACTCGGCCACACTACATAAATGAGGAGCGCCAGTATTCCGCCTATCGTTGTATCGATGGCGCGATACTCCGCCGTTTGCAACGATTGCGGCACCACAAAGGTGAGCAGCAGCACCACCTCTACCGTAATGAGCGTCGAAAAGAGAGCATAATTGACGAAGAGAACGGAGAACGCCAGATAGGCCATCGCCGCGTCCAGCACTACCAGCAGCCATTGTGAGGGGTTCACCGCCACCACCAGCAGCGTCACCAGCACCGCGCCGAGCAGCGTTCCCAGAAAACGAGCAATGCCACGTGTAAAAGTTGAGGAAAAATCGGGCCGCAAGACCAGCAGCGCCGTTAAGGGCATCCAGTAGCCGCGCTGTACTGGCAACGGAATAACCCGGTAGAGCGCGGTAGTCAGAGCCAGCGCCACACCCAGCCGGATAGCGTGGCGAAAGGTTGTCGAGCGCAGATTCAGATTTGCGCGCAGCGTGGTTGCCGTATCATACAGGTGTAGTTGTGAAGGTCTGGGTAGAGCAAGGCGAATTGAAAGCGTATATTGTCGATATTTCCAGGCTTTCGCCAGCTTTCTGGCTCGCTGCAACTGCTTGAACAAAGCCTCTCCGTAAGCGACACCTTGCGTAATAAGTTCTCGATTATGCGCATCGCTCCCTTGCTGGCGGAGTTCGCTCAATTGCTCTTTGAACTGCTCTCGCGGCTTGACATGATGAACCAGTGGAGCCGTCAGCTTCATCTCGTTCGCTGTATCGCGCAACCCGGCGGCAGCCGCCTGCAACAGCGCGTCCAGGTTCGCGCCAATCGCGGTCGCCTGTTCTTCTTGCGCGTGCTGTCGCAAACGCTTCAATAAAATAAAGCTCAAACGGATGCGCTCGGCCTCTTCAAGCAGGTGCAGGAACAGGTCTTTTTGCTGGCCCCGTATCCCGCTATCCGACAGGACCGTATGCGCCTTCAACAAAGCATCTCGTACCGCGTGGCCGTCTTGCTCATCAGGAGACTGCGCTGCATAATCGGCGAGGCGTGAATAGAGGACGACCAGCGCTACTCGTTCGGGCGCGGTATGCCGCCAGGGAAAAGGGAGAATCGCCAGCAGCGTCTGAAATAACGCACCGGCCAGCATCAAAGCCGCCTGCAACAGGGCATGAAGCGGGTCAAGCGCGAAATGGGAAAGCACGATCAATGCAACGGCAGCCTGCAAGCCGACAACCATTGCCGACTGTCCCAGCGCCACAAGCAGACCGGCCCCAAATCCCCAGAGACAGGCCACCAGGATCGCCAGCCAATCAATCCGGCTGGTGATGCTGCCGACAAAAGCCGAAAACGCAATGCCCAGGCAGGCCAGCAGCAATGTGCGCGTTCGGGCGCGATAGGTATAGGTAAGCCCTACCGCACCTAACGTGGCAGCGCCGCCCGCCATCGAGACACCCTCGACCACGTGTCCCGTTGCCACGCCCAACGCAAGCGGCAGCGCAAAGCCGATCACGCTCGATAGGGCCTGCGCCGCCGTCACCTGCATACGATCAATGCGTAACGCCGACCGCCAGGAATATCCCAGCGCGGAAAACCAGGATGCCTTCTCCGAACTCAATTGGTCTTCCTCGCGCCGTTCCATAAAACAAGGCCCCTTGTCACTCTCCTACCCCTTAGTAGAAACCGGGGGCAACGGAGCCGCGCAATTGCTGCAATACTTCCCCGCGCTCACCGTCTGGCCACAGTTCGGACAGACCACCTGCCCGGCTGGCGGCTGTGGTGGACGATACACGGGAGCCTGCTGCTGCCCCTGCTGTGGATGCCATACAGGCAGAGGAGCGCCGCACATCCGGCACGTCTGCACCCCCTCTTCATTGATGGAGCCGCAATTCTGGCAGTACACAGCATGAGTCGCCGTCACATTGCCCGGCCTGCCGCCCGCCTGCAAGCAATAGGTATCGACCGCCTGCCAGATATCCTGGTACAAACCATAGTTGCGAATCCCACGAGCGAGCGGGAAAAGCAAAAGCGGCGGCCAGAAAATCGCGCCTATCAACGTCCCACCTATCGCCGGATCATCCAGCCAGTTCGACTGCCCCGCCGAGACACTGATGCCATCAGGCACTCTGGCGATACTCAAACCAATGCTATGACGAATACGCCCACTGTGACTGACCCTGCCAATCTGCACCATCACCTGATCCCCCTGCCCCACCTTTTGCGCGACCGTATCTCCCGCATACCCCTGATTGAACAAGTTGACAAGGTAATCCGCGAGACCATCAGGGCTGATATTGCCCTGGTAAACACGTTGTTCCATAGCAGTACTCCTTTCAGGAAATTTGCGCTGAACCTACTTGAAACTGTTTTTGCACCCAGAACAAATCATAGCACAAACTTTTCACCAAATTGAGAGGGATGGGAACGAAAGACAGGATGTCTTTCTGGTGTCTCTTCTTAAAATTGCAACCGCATTCTGGTACTTTTCTCTCAAAAACCTTGTGTAGGGCGCGTTTTTGGCTTCCGGCATGGTACCATCTACAATGTATTCATCGGCAAAAGCCTGTCTTCTGCGAACATATTCGCATCTGTCTGTCGAAATTGTACTGCTGCAAAAGGAAGTGGCATGATCGTAGGTGAGCGTGTTGGGCAGCAGTTGGGCGAGTACCGCCTGCTGCGCCTGCTGGGACGCAGTGCATTCGCCGAGGTCTACTACGCCGAGCATCGCCAGGATGCCTCGCCTGCTGCCGTCAAAGTGCTGAACTGGCGTTACATTCGTGAAGGCACCGGCAAATTTCTCGACCAGGCCTGCACGCTTTCTCAGTTAGAACATCCTCATATCGTGCGTGTGCTGGACGTTGGCATCGATGGCAACGTTCCTTATATGGTGATGAGCTATGCACCCAACGGCACGCTGCGCCAGCAATACCCTAAACACACACCTATGCCCCTGGAAAAGGCCGTCACCTACGCGCAGCAGGTTGCCGACGCCCTGCAATATGTCCATGACCAGCAGCTCATTCACCGCGACATCAAGCCGCATAACATGCTGCTCGGCCCCGAAAACCAGGTCTGGCTCAGCGATTTCGGCATCGCCATGCTCTCGCACAGCATCGACCCGCACTGGTCAAGCGAAATCGACTTCGAGGGCACCGTCGTCTACGCCGCTCCCGAACAACTCCAGGGCCATCCACAGCGCAGCAGCGACCAGTACGCCCTGGGCATCGTCGTCTACGAATGGCTCACTGGCGAATGGCCCTTCACCGGCTCCTTCGCCGAAATTGCCCGCCAGCACCTCTTCGACCTCCCGCCCGCCCTGCGCCGCAAAGGCCTGCACATCCCTCGCGAAGTCGAGCGCGTCGTCCTCAAATCCCTGGAAAAAGACCCCCGTCGTCGCTTCCCCACCGTTCGCGAATTTGCCTCATCCCTGGCTGACGCCAGCGCCGACTATCTCGACGAACTCAGCGGCGCTACCACCGAAAAACAGGCCATCGTCACCGCTCCCCTATCCGAATCAGTCTATCCACAAACGGGCCTCCTCACACCCACACCCGACACCCCCCAGGAAATCGACACCGGCAAACACGAATCCACCAACGACAAACTACTCGAACTCCTGGAAAAACTCGCTCGCCCCAAACGCCAATTCAAATCCCCTCTCCCCTTCACCGTTAAAGCCAGCGAGGAAGCATAGGGACAGGGAACTATGGGGCTGCCGGGCGGGGGCCTCGTGCCTGTCCCCCGTCGCCCCTTTCACCAACATCCCCCGAAAACCAAAAATTACTCACCCACCTTTCCTACATCATCCCGCGAGAGCCTCGGCTGTACTACCCTCACGCTCAGCCTCTCGCACCGCCCCACAAGCCTCACCGGCCCAAACCACCCCTTGAAAACACCCCAAAACTCATGCTATAATACATCCATAAAAGCACCCTCTCGCAAACCCTCTCGTAACCCGGCCTCAGAAGGGGCCTCAACGAGCCGGGCGTCGGAAGAGGAATGGTCGCGCTTGAGCGATTGAAACACTAGGGCGATACCATCTATCGCCCTTTTTGGCAGGTCGGAAGAGGAATGGTCGCGCTTGAGCGATTGAAACAAGAACTGGCATACGCCGTACTGAATGCGTAGAATTGTCGGAAGAGGAATGGTCGCGCTTGAGCGATTGAAACGTGAAGCAATTTAACCTGAATGTTGAGCAAACAACCTTTGGTCGGAAGAGGAATGGTCGCGCTTGAGCGATTGAAACACCTGTTGTATCAATGATTTCCATTGTATCACCGGGGTCGGAAGAGGAATGGTCGCGCTTGAGCGATTGAAACGCGCCGGATAGCGCCGCGCCGGATGAAGAATCAGGCGTGGTCGGAAGAGGAATGGTCGCGCTTGAGCGATTGAAACTACATCGATTCGCTGTTTTATATAAGCGATGAGCCGGTCGGAAGAGGAATGGTCGCGCTTGAGCGATTGAAACTCATGTCTGCCTTTCCTTTCTCGCAAAGAAGAAAGGTCGGAAGAGGAATGGTCGCGCTTGAGCGATTGAAACTTTCGTCATCCATCCGTAGTCCTGCCAGCCCAGCCCGTCGGAAGAGGAATGGTCGCGCTTGAGCGATTGAAACATCGGCACTTCTTGTGGATGCGCAAGATTGCGCGTGGGGTCGGAAGAGGAATGGTCGCGCTTGAGCGATTGAAACAGCGAGAGGGTGGCGGCACCGGCAGTCTCGGCCAGCGTCGGAAGAGGAATGGTCGCGCTTGAGCGATTGAAACTAATTCATGACATTTCGAGAAGCCTTTCTGAAGGAAGCGGTCGGAAGAGGAATGGTCGCGCTTGAGCGATTGAAACGGAGATACGACAGGCTCTCCACTGGCGGCGGATAAGCGTCGGAAGAGGAATGGTCGCGCTTGAGCGATTGAAACGTGTGCAAGTCCTGCGGTCTGGACGGGCCTGGGTGTGGTCGGAAGAGGAATGGTCGCGCTTGAGCGATTGAAACATCCAGCCGCCCCGCAGAAGCTCCTGGCGTGCCGCCGTCGGAAGAGGAATGGTCGCGCTTGAGCGATTGAAACCGCTGCTTGGCACATCGCGAGAGACACCAGGCAACGGCGTCGGAAGAGGAATGGTCGCGCTTGAGCGATTGAAACAAGTGGGGCTTGATCATCCGCGAGGCGCGTGTCATCGTCGGAAGAGGAATGGTCGCGCTTGAGCGATTGAAACATTTTCTCTGGCCCGAACAACAAATGCGGAGCCGGAGTCGGAAGAGGAATGGTCGCGCTTGAGCGATTGAAACCTTACTGGGGGGCGGCTTGCCATCGCGAATACGCTTGAGGTCGGAAGAGGAATGGTCGCGCTTGAGCGATTGAAACTCTTTCAGTATAACAGATTTTTCTCAGAATTACTAGGTCGGAAGAGGAATGGTCGCGCTTGAGCGATTGAAACTCTCGCATCCAAAGGCCAGGCTGGAAGAGTATCGCTATGTCGGAAGAGGAATGGTCGCGCTTGAGCGATTGAAACCGCCTGCTCGACATTTGCGAGATGGTGGCGCTGTCGGAAGAGGAATGGTCGCGCTTGAGCGATTGAAACTCTTCGAGATTTTCTCCGGCATTCGCGTCTACCTGGGTCGGAAGAGGAATGGTCGCGCTTGAGCGATTGAAACGCATTCCATGACTTCAGCCAGCGTCTTTGCGCTGACGGTCGGAAGAGGAATGGTCGCGCTTGAGCGATTGAAACCCGCGAGGAGAATCCAGACGGCATCATCGAGACCGAGGTCGGAAGAGGAATGGTCGCGCTTGAGCGATTGAAACGCTTAACTCAGAATGGAACGCCCTAATGAAATCGCAGTCGGAAGAGGAATGGTCGCGCTTGAGCGATTGAAACTTCGGCTCTTTCCACTGTTGCATGTTTTGCCTCCTTCTGGTCGGAAGAGGAATGGTCGCGCTTGAGCGATTGAAACTGGTGGCCGTGACAGCCAGTCACGATGGCTATATCGTCGGAAGAGGAATGGTCGCGCTTGAGCGATTGAAACATAGGCCCTACAGGGAGCGGCAAATCTTGGGCGCTAGCGGTCGGAAGAGGAATGGTCGCGCTTGAGCGATTGAAACATGCGTACCTCACAGATTACGAGTCATACGGCAGGGTCGGAAGAGGAATGGTCGCGCTTGAGCGATTGAAACCCCTGGGAACCCATTGTAGATTGCCCAGTATCCGCCGGGTCGGAAGAGGAATGGTCGCGCTTGAGCGATTGAAACCTTCCAAACTGCGCTATGCCAACAATGGGGGTCTGCCGTCGGAAGAGGAATGGTCGCGCTTGAGCGATTGAAACACGTTTCTGTCGATTCTGCCCATTGCCTTCATTTGGGTCGGAAGAGGAATGGTCGCGCTTGAGCGATTGAAACCGCAAATCGGATATTCAAACCATTCCATAGCTTTATGTCGGAAGAGGAATGGTCGCGCTTGAGCGATTGAAACAGCGCCGTAGCCGAATAGATAAACAGGAACTTCCTATCGTCGGAAGAGGAATGGTCGCGCTTGAGCGATTGAAACTTGCAATCCCCTACTGTTTGGTGACTGATGTTCAGTGTCGGAAGAGGAATGGTCGCGCTTGAGCGATTGAAACTTGAGCCGTTTGGGGGAACGTGAGGGCGAGGTATTGTCGGAAGAGGAATGGTCGCGCTTGAGCGATTGAAACAAAAGACTGGCCAGCGCCTGGCGGCGCGTCCCTTTTGTCGGAAGAGGAATGGTCGCGCTTGAGCGATTGAAACCTTTATAGTAGTCCAGGACGTCAGATTTACTCGTGCGGTCGGAAGAGGAATGGTCGCGCTTGAGCGATTGAAACACGCAAGTGGGCTTGCAAATTGCGCGAGGCCTGGCGCGCGTCGGAAGAGGAATGGTCGCGCTTGAGCGATTGAAACGCCAACTTAGCAGCATGGCCGCCAATGGCATCTAAAGTCGGAAGAGGAATGGTCGCGCTTGAGCGATTGAAACACGCTCGTTTCCGCGCTGTCGTCACCGACGGCAAAGTCGGAAGAGGAATGGTCGCGCTTGAGCGATTGAAACCCCTGAAATCCATATCATGGGAGCCACCATATTTTAGTCGGAAGAGGAATGGTCGCGCTTGAGCGATTGAAACCCTGGTCGGCGACCCCGACCAATCTTTCGTTTTCAGGGTCGGAAGAGGAATGGTCGCGCTTGAGCGATTGAAACAAGACAGTACGGACACCCTCTTTATATCCGCTTACTTGTCGGAAGAGGAATGGTCGCGCTTGAGCGATTGAAACTTGAGACTGGGACTCGGCATTCCTGTATCCATCGCCAGTCGGAAGAGGAATGGTCGCGCTTGAGCGATTGAAACAATTATCATGCCCTATCCATCCAGCTATGATACCGGCGTCGGAAGAGGAATGGTCGCGCTTGAGCGATTGAAACTTCACCTTTTCCTCCAAATCCGCCGCCCTTTTCGCAGTCGGAAGAGGAATGGTCGCGCTTGAGCGATTGAAACGTGAGCATCGTGCCACCGCCCGTTCTTCCTCCTGCGTCGGAAGAGGAATGGTCGCGCTTGAGCGATTGAAACTGCAGCTTCGCGAACCGGGTCGTATCCGCGTCTCCGAGTCGGAAGAGGAATGGTCGCGCTTGAGCGATTGAAACAAGCTCGATTCCAGTATAGCGGAATTGAGCGGCCAGGTCGGAAGAGGAATGGTCGCGCTTGAGCGATTGAAACATCAACTCTTTGGCCTGCAGGTAAGTCAATGTCTCGTCGGAAGAGGAATGGTCGCGCTTGAGCGATTGAAACCTCTACGCGCCCGCGCAAATCGTGGGCCAGCGTTTTGTCGGAAGAGGAATGGTCGCGCTTGAGCGATTGAAACTTAGATGATGCGGTCGCGCACATCAACGCAGCGGGCTTCCGTCGGAAGAGGAATGGTCGCGCTTGAGCGATTGAAACTTTAGCCACGAGGACAATTTCCAACGCGCAGAACGCGATGTCGGAAGAGGAATGGTCGCGCTTGAGCGATTGAAACCTATGGCGACAGCGAGGACAAGGTGGTGCAGTTCTGGTCGGAAGAGGAATGGTCGCGCTTGAGCGATTGAAACATATAGGCCGGGAGCCAATCGCCGCAATCGCACAGGTCGGAAGAGGAATGGTCGCGCTTGAGCGATTGAAACCTCAGCCGATTGAATGCTATCCTCAGAGAACGGGGGTCGGAAGAGGAATGGTCGCGCTTGAGCGATTGAAACACACATGGATGATATAGTTACGGATACAGGCGAAACTGGTCGGAAGAGGAATGGTCGCGCTTGAGCGATTGAAACGTAGCTCTGCTCTAGTTCCTGTACTCTTTGCGCGAGCAGTCGGAAGAGGAATGGTCGCGCTTGAGCGATTGAAACATAGCTCAATACTCCCTGCTTGAGCGTTCCTGCTCGCCGCGGTCGGAAGAGGAATGGTCGCGCTTGAGCGATTGAAACTCTCAGAGAAAACCGCTCGCCGTTGGCTCAAGCTTCGTCGGAAGAGGAATGGTCGCGCTTGAGCGATTGAAACGGAAGAAGGAATGCACCGGTTCTCCCTTGAAACTGGGTCGGAAGAGGAATGGTCGCGCTTGAGCGATTGAAACTTGTACATGAACGAAGTGATGAAGCGCCGCTTCGCCTTGTCGGAAGAGGAATGGTCGCGCTTGAGCGATTGAAACTGTTTCCATGTTCCGGTTTCAGCCCGACTTCCTCGAGGTCGGAAGAGGAATGGTCGCGCTTGAGCGATTGAAACCGGCCAGTTTGCAGCCCGGGCCATATTCTATCCACGTCGGAAGAGGAATGGTCGCGCTTGAGCGATTGAAACCTTCTGCACGATCCGGGGTCCGGCCAACTTCCTGGAGGTCGGAAGAGGAATGGTCGCGCTTGAGCGATTGAAACGCGCCGTGACTGGCACTCGCACCAGCGTTGCTTGGAGTCGGAAGAGGAATGGTCGCGCTTGAGCGATTGAAACCATGCATCTCGGTCATCCATCGTTTTCCTGTAGAACGGTCGGAAGAGGAATGGTCGCGCTTGAGCGATTGAAACCCTGGAGGAGCGCAGGCGCAACGGGCGCCCCATCGCGCTCGTGTCGGAAGAGGAATGGTCGCGCTTGAGCGATTGAAACTTGCTCCGGAGATCGCTCGATAAGAACTCGGCTGATGCGGTCGGAAGAGGAATGGTCGCGCTTGAGCGATTGAAACTCGAGTCGGCGAAGTTGCCCCGCATCGACAGGTCAGGTCGGAAGAGGAATGGTCGCGCTTGAGCGATTGAAACTTTTGAGGATGATGCGAGCGAATCTTTCCAGAGGAGGTCGGAAGAGGAATGGTCGCGCTTGAGCGATTGAAACTTGAGCGTACAGACGTAGACGTTGCCCTGGAACATGGCGATGTCGGAAGAGGAATGGTCGCGCTTGAGCGATTGAAACATGCTGCATCAGGAACTGGCGGCTCCAGCGCTCGAGGTCGGAAGAGGAATGGTCGCGCTTGAGCGATTGCAATAGCTGGCTGCGCTTTGAGTTGCGCGTTCTCGGCTTGAGGTCAAAAACAAACAAAGGGCGATGTACAATCAGGTGGGTCCGGGTTGTACATCGCCTGCGATTTTCATGAAGAATAGCTTACGTGACCCGGGACCTGCTCAACAGGCCCAGGTGATGGTATGCGTATTGACCTGCCCACGGAAAAAGAACAGGCCCGGGGTGCAGTCGTTGACCGGCACGATAATCGATACCAGAACACTCTGGCCGGGAGCGAGTACTCCACCGGATGGGCTGAAAACGATATGGCCGGGCACATTGGTAAAAGCCGTCCAATGCAGATCGTTCGTCGCCGTTGCCCTGTCCGTTACTCGCGCCAGGCAGATATACGCCCCGTTCTTATTCGTGCAGTCGAGATGCCCTACGAAACTCATCGATGATGGCCGCAAATCAAGAATAGGTGGCATGGATACCGGTGGGGATGTTGGTTGTGGCGCTTGCGTTGCAACGGGTGTCGGCCTGGGCATCACAGTTGGCCTGGGGGTGGGTGTTATCGTGGGTCTTACGGATGTGGCTGTAGCAGCCGGCACACTCGTTGTCGCTGGAACTTGCTTTGTCTGGCTCGTGGGCGCTGAGCCGCAAGAAGCAAGGACGATTACAATTAGAGCCAGACCAAACCATATAATACTTTTCCTCTTTGTACCCTCTATAGAAGATGAGAATGACCGCATCAACAGCTCACGCATTTTGAGTTGCCACATACTGGTAAACCTTTCTGATAAGAAAACATGTTTTCATAGATTTTTCATAACGGAACCGCATTTTTACACAGGTATGTACGTTTGAAGTTACTCTACTTTTTTCTACCCACGCTTTGAGTTCATTAATGTAACGCGCTCCGAAATAAACATAGAGGGCTGGTGTTCTCAACTACCTCGTCCTATAATGTCAAAAAGCTTCCCGGCATCATGTTCGCTTAAGCTATCCTTTGTAGGCGATGCCGGGCGGAAGGGAATCTATGCAAATCTTCTCTCGCGTTACGGGAGCAGTCCTCAGCATATTGGGGGCAGTTCTCGTACTCTGTGGTGCCTTGCTCCCGACCTATGGTTCTGGAGACTATGAGCCTTCCGCGCTCCAGAACTCTCCACTCATACTGCTGGCATTGCTCATTGCGCCTGCCCTTCTTGTCCTGGCGAGTAGCATCACAGCCTGGTTCCACACGCTTCCAACGTGGCTTTTCGTGCTGGACTTGCTCATCGTCATTCCCGCTGTTTTCCTGCACGTCTTTTTTTCACAATTGGCCTCTGCTCTGGCCTGCTTCGATGTATGTCCACCTGGGGGCGTTCATTTTGGCACCGGTTTCTGGTTGCCTCTGGTAGGATTCCTGCTGAGCGCAGTTGGATTGCTGGTTACCTTTGCTGCGCAGAGACAGCATCCTCTTCCAAATCCCCCCACACCATAAAATTCAGCGAAATAGCCTGAAACTATCCTTCCTTTAAGTCCGTAATATATACCAGAGATTACTCTATTTCGTTCGTTGCCGAATATGGGGATAGATATGAAGGTAAGTATGCACGAAGCGAGCGAAGCAAAAGATCACACCAACGTGAAGACGATCTTGATCGTCGAAGATGACGAGAATATCGGGGAATTTCTTGTCCGCGCCCTGACCTCAGAAACGCCCTGCGAGGTGTTGTGGGTGCCGGATGCTGTCCAGGCCCTCGAAGCCGTCAAGACGCTCAAGCCGAGTGTGCTGCTGCTCGACTTTCACCTTCCCGGACTGAACGGCCTGGAACTCTATGACCGTTTGCATCACATATCAGAGCTTGAGCATGTTCGTGGCGTCATGATATCTGCCTCTGCACCCTCGGCACAAGAAATGCGCAAGCGCAACCTCATTCACGTCAAAAAACCGTTCGACCTGAACGACCTGCTCGACCTGTTGGATGAACTTCTCAGCGACTAATATCACCTTCATCTTCTCCGTCAGCTCCTTCGCTCATTGCAAAGTTACCCAAATCATGTTACCTTCTCTATAGGTAACTTTTCAGCTTATCAGCGAGGCATGTATGGCACGCGCGACACCATACACCGATGGCATCACCCTGATCTACTCTCATAATGAGGGACAGCAGCGCATTCCCGTTGACAGCCCCGAATGGCTGCAATGGCTTCACGGCGAACATACTACCTTCCGTTTCGAGAGCGAACAGGGCAGCTTCACAGCGCGGCGCGAGAACAAAAGCGGCGGCCGGTACTGGTATGCCTACCGCAAAGCACATGGCCGACTGCATAAAACCTACCTCGGCAAATCCACCGAGCTTTCGCGCGCACGCATGCATGCTGCCCTGCAAACGCTTCTGGCACAGGAAGTGGCAGCCTCCATTCTAGAAGAGGATCGTCTAAAAGAGGTGCGGCTGCCAGAAGGGGGAGAGTGGAAGACATCCGGAATAATTGAGAAGCCCCTCGCAAGGGATGTCTCTCCAAGCGCCGTGAACTCTGTAGAGACACTCCTTGCGGGGGTCTTCCCCATCCCCTCTCGGCAAGACCCCCATCTTCCCGAGAGCATCACACAAAGCATTCCTCTTCTTACCACCAAACTCTACCTGCCTCCCGCCAGGCCCGACCTGGTTGCTCGCCCTCGCCTGATCGAACGCCTGCAAGACGCCCTGCAGCGCAAACTCACTATCATCTCCGCGCCCGCCGGTTTTGGCAAAACCACCCTTGTAAGCGAGTGGCATGCCAGCGCTTCCCAGGTTCCGCTAGCGTGGGTCTCACTCGACGCGAACGACAATGACCCCTCTCGCTTCTGGAACTACATCATTGCTGCCCTGCAAACTCTCTCGCCTGCACCTGGCCCGCAGGTTCTTGGGCAACCGCAGCAAGCCAATCCAACACTTGTCCCGCTCTACATCAACGATCAGCTCTCCCTGGAAGCCTTTCTCACCCGCCTCATCAACGCCGTAACCGCCCTATCGCGCCCGCTCGTCCTGGCGCTGGACGATTATCATCTCATCACTATGCCGGTCATACACGATGGCCTCTCCTTCCTGCTGCACCACCTGCCGCCCAATCTCAGTCTTGTCCTGCTCAGCCGCGCCGAACCTCCAATACCATTGGTGCGCCTGCGCGCTCAAGGCCAGCTCACAGAATTTCACGCCGCCGACCTGCGTTTCACTCCTGAAGAGATCGCCGCCTTTTTTAATCGCGTGATGGGCCTGAACCTCGATAGCAGCGAGATTGCCGCGCTCGACCTGCATACAGAGGGCTGGATCGCGGGGCTTCAACTGGCCGCGCTCTCCATGCAGGGCCTGCCCGAAAACGAGAAACGCGCCTTCTTCTCTCGCTTTACCGGCGGCCAGCGTCATGTCCTTGAATACCTGACCACCGAAGTCCTCTCGCGCCAGCCCGACCACATCCAGGATTTTCTATTGCAAACCTCCATCCTGGAGCGACTTTCTCCCGATCTCTGCAACGCCATCTCTCGCCTACCCTATCCTGACAACATCCTGGAGCAGTTGGAGCAGGCCAACCTCTTCCTCATCCCTTTGAACGAGCAGCGCCGTTGGTATCGCTATCATCACCTCTTCGCCGAGTTCCTGCGCGAGCGCCTTTCGCGCATCTATCCCGACCTGGTTCCAGAACTGCATCGCAAGGCCGCCACCTGGTACGAGCAACACGGCTTCCTCTCCGAAGCGCTTGCGCACCTGCTGGCAGTCGGTGATTACTCGCCCGCCGCTCGCCTGGTTGAACAACAGACCGAATCGCTCATCAAAAGTGGCGAGATGATGGCTTTGCTCGCGTGGTTCAGCATGCTGCCCGAGGAAGAGTTGCGCCGCCATCCCCGCCTCCTGCCTCATTATGCAGGCACGCTTGCCGCCCTCGGCCAACTGGATGCCGCGCAGCAGCGTTTAGACGAAACGAAACACATCCTGGAACGCATCCCCGTCACGCGCGAGAACGAGGCTCATATCCGCAATATCTGGGGCGAAATGGAAGCCGCACAAACCTACATCGTCTCAGCGCAAGGCAACATACCGGCCACCATTGAACACGCCGAGCAATCCCTCGCCCTGCTCTCGCCCGATAACGTTTTTGTGCGCAGCCTCATCAGCGCCAGCCTCGCCCAGGCCTACCTGCTCAATGGCGACCTGGAAGCCTCCCGGCGCGTCTTCCAGGAATGTCGGGCGCTGAGCGAATCTTCACAAAATGCCCACACCTTTCTCGTCAGCATCTGCTGTGAGGCCTTCGTACAGAGCGCACAGGGCAACCTGCATCGCGCCTTCGAGACCTACCGCCACGCGCTTGAAATCGATGTCGGCGTTCCTTATATTGTTCCTCCTGAGTACCGGGAATCCGTGATGCTTGCAAAGGGAGAACAGCGCCTGCACCTTCCCGCCGCCAGCATGGCCTACATCGGCATGGGCACCATCGCCTACGAATGGAATCTCCTGAACCAGGCCATCGAATACCTGCGCATGGCCCTGGAACTCGGGCGGCAATGGGGCTATATGCTCATGCTGGCCGAAGCCTACGATTTCCTCGCCATGTCCTATCTCGCTCGCGGCGACCCTCAAAGCGCCCTCCACGTACTCGACTCGGCTGAGCAATTTATCGCGCCACATCACGTTCCCCTGGCTCTCGCCTGGATACAGGCAGGCCGCGCCTTCATCTGGATCGCCATAGACAACCTCGAAGACGCCATCGCCTGGGCCAGAACCGCCCGTGTCCGCGAATACGACACGCCAAACTATATCAACGAATACGAACTGCTCACCCTCGTGCGCCTGCATATACGCCAGGGCCACTTCAATATCGCCCTTGATATCCTCGACCGGATATTAAGCGTCGCCAGGAAAGAGGGACGCAACCGCAGCACCATCGAAATCCTTGCGCTCGGAGCCACCTGCCTGCACCTGCAAGGCCACACAAACGCCGCCTTGCTCTCTCTCGCCGAAGCCCTCGAACTGGCCGAAGCCGAAGGCTACCTGCGCGCCTTCCTCAACGTCGGCACCCCCATGCTCGAACTCCTGCGCCTCGCCTCTGCCCGCGGCATCCACCCCGACTACACTCACTTCTTACTCGCCAGATTTGAAAACCTCACCCCCACTCCCACGCATCCATCCTTACTAAGCGAACGCGAAATGGACGTCTTACGCCGCATCGCCGCCGGAAAATCAAACCAGGAAATCGCCCGTGAATTTGTCGTCGCAGTCAGCACCATCAAAACCCATCTCAACAACATCTACCTCAAGCTCGGCGTCCACAGCCGCACTCAGGCCATCGTCCAGGCCAAAGCACTCGGCCTGCTCTAATCCCCACCAAAATCCACCTTTTGGTGGACTCACCCGCTTTCGTCTTCCTACTACAATAATCACTATACTTCAGTTTTCTTTGTTTTAAAACCAATATCAGAATTACCAACACCCTTATCGTCCTATTCATAGGAACAGGGGTCGAGTGAATGCTCTCTCCCAGACTCTTTGTTAGCAAGCCGCGAAGCGGCGCAGCTGGTGCGTAGGGACAGGGGGTTGTGGGGATGTGGTGCGGGGGCCTCGTGCCTATCCCGGGGCGGCGTGGGGCAAAACGGTATCCGATTTCAAAAAGGGCCAGGGAAAGAACCGGGTGGATGTGGCGTAGGGGCCTCGTGTAGGTACAACGCAACATACTATTACGAATAGAGAGAGAACGGAGCAAACATATGAACACCGCCTTCATACTCGCAGACAACATCGGACACCAGATTCTCTCGTTCATCTTTTCGGGCCAATTCGTCCAGTTTATTGTAGTCTTCCTTTTCGCCTTCGCCTTCCCCATCCTCAGCGCAATGGTCATTAACTATCTCGAACGCAAAGTGATGGCCTGGATGCAGGACCGTCGTGGCCTCTACCACACCGGCCCACATGGCACTCTACAACTGGTAGCCGATGTCGGCAAAATGCTCACCAAAGAGGACGTCCATGCCGGAAAGACCGACAAAAGCATTTTCCTGCTCGCGCCCTCGGTCTTCATCGCGCCGATGGTTGCCTCCTTCGCCGTATTGCCCTTTTCGCCATTCATCAGCCTCCCCGGCACCGCGCTTGCAACCGGCCTCGTCTACCTCCTTGCCATGAGTTCGCTCGACGTGATCGGAGTCATCATGGCCGGATGGGGGTCCAACAACAAATATTCGCTCATCGGTGGTTTGCGCGCCGCCGCCCAGATGATCTCCTACGAACTCCCCCTGCTCCTCTCGCTCGTCGGTGTCATCCTCATCACCAGCATTCTCGCAGGCACACCCGGCTATCCAGGCTCCAGTGGCATCGGCACCATCTCCATCAAAGAGATCATGTCCTTCCAGAACGCCACAAATTGGCCCGGCAAAGGCATTGCTTTCTTCGACTTTCTCTTCCAGGGCTTCACCCCCTGGGCCTGGTTTCTCCTGGTACAGCCTCTCATGCTGGTCGTCTACTACACCTGCGGCCTCGCCGAAACCAACCGTTCGCCTTTCGACCTGCCCGAGGCCGAATCCGAACTGGTAGCGGGCTACCTGACCGAGTATAGCGGCATTCGCTGGGGCCTCTTCTTCCTGGGTGAGTACGGCAACATGACCATCGTTTCCGCCATCACCACTTCCCTGTTCCTGGGCGGCTGGTCTGGCCCTGGTGTTGGCTACCTCACCGCGCCCAGCATGCCCGTCGGCTGGGTCATCCTGGGCAATCTGCTAGGTGTTCTCTACTTCGTCCTCAAAGTCTACCTGCTCTGCGTCGTCTTCATCTGGGTACGCGGCACCCTTCCGCGCCTGCGCGCCGACCAGCTCATGCAATACGCCTGGCTGATCCTCATCCCCACCACGCTCGGCAACATCATCCTCACGGGCATGCTCTACCTCGTCCTCAACGCCCTCGGCCTCTCCAACACCCTCTTTCTCGTCATCCTGGGTGTCATCAACTGGCTCCTACTCTACGGCTTCATCCGCGTCGTGAGCCGGGCCACTGTCACCTCGACGAGACGGGCGCAGGCCCCGGCGATACGCGCGGTGAAGGCGAGACAGGGTGCCAGTTTGCCGAAACCTGAACCTGTTGGGACAGCAAAACAATGATTTCTTCATCTGTAGGGACGCGATTGATCGCGTCCTGCTGGCCTGCATGTGCATCCGGGGCAGGACGCGATCAATCGCGTCCCTACAGCATGATACCCTGTTATTTGTAAAAATTCATCATATCGTCCACCCCGTTGAATCGGCGCAAGAGGCGAGGTGGACGCGATGAATCGCGTCCCTACAGAACATTACCGCATTATTTTATCGATCACATTCCTCTGGCCTTTTATCTGCGGAAAGTCTCCTCAAAAGCGGTATACTTTGCCAGCAACTCATCAGCCCATTGCTCGCATTCAGCCAACGGAATAACCTTACATTCGTAACCAAACACATCTTTAAGGATAGACATTTCTCTGCCAGCAAAATAAACCGTACCGTGTTCATCGATATGATCGATGCCGTCAAATTGCATGCCGACCTCATTCAAATGAATAGCTTCCTTGAGCGTCAATGCTTCAGGCAGAAGCACTTCAATACTGTCCTCGCACACTTTCACAGGATACCCTCCCGGTAATCCATTTGGTCCCGGCGCGTGCGTAATTGTTCCCTCATTTCCTACCAGGCTTTCCATTAAAGCCATAGCCGAAGCGGCTGTCATGAGTTGTCCAGGCGCGCGTTTAAAGGTGGTTGGTAACAAGTCAAAAATTGTCTCCATGTCCAGGAGAGGCGTCTGATCTTTTCCCTCAACAAAAACCGTAAGATGAAATGGCGCGCCGCCCGCACTCCCTACACGGGAAATACGGTGATTAACATAGCGTTGCGCAAAGAAACGTATCTCTACCTGCTCAAGTGGCACACCCAATTTGAAAGCAATAGACATTCGCAAAGCAGGAATATTATTCGCAATATCGCCAATCCCCGTAAGCGGAGCAAGGCCAACTTTGGCCAGCACAGGATTCACCACGTCAGGATAAGAGGCATTCACTACCTGAATAACCAGCCCGGTTTGTTTAACCGCCTGCATCAAGCGGTATACCAGCGTCAGATGCATAGGTAACCAGGGTCCCATCTGAGCCGCATACAACCTATCAGCAATCGGCTTAGGAAGCCTGGAAATAGCTCCCCAACGCAACAAAGTAGCCGCGCAAAAAATAATATCAGGCCGGAAGTTTTCAATAATTTGAGCCGTCTGATCGACATTCCGCAAGTCTAAATAGGTGCATGAAACGTTGGGAGAAAAGCCTAACTGGCTGGCAGCAAACAACGAAAGGTTTGTTCGTTCGCGTAAATACTGCTCGTTCCGCCCCCCAACGAGAAAATGATGCCACCCTGGTAGACGTACCAATAGATCAAAAATTTGTGCGCCCAGATCTCCTAATCCGACAAATAAGATGCGTTTTTGACCCATGTTATGCCTTTGTATAGCGATCTAATTCAAATCGCTCTGCCGCCTGTTTAAGTAGTGGCTCGTCTAACCATATTCTGGGCATATCATAACGATAGATACTGATCGCTTCATCAAATCTTTTTTTACTCTTTAATGCTATTGCCCCGCTCAAACCTTCTTCCAGGTGCATGGCATACTGCTCTAAATTATTCGCCATGATAGCAGCTTTTCCCATATGGTTGATTATCTCTAGTCGATTTCGTTCGGGTATCGTTGCCGAATGTTTATAGCGTTCAAAAGCGTTCAGGGCCTGCTGAGGTTGTGCCAGCGACAGATACATAAGCCCTTCATAGTAAGAGAGCATATACAACCCATTGTCAGCCGTAAAGAAGTCAGGCTCATCTTCTGGATGTTCAGGAAGCTGCTCATAGGCTAATCCGATGTAGAAAAGGGCTTCTTGCTTGCGCCCTCTTTGGGCAAAGGTTGCCGCAGCGCCAGCATATACACGCGATTGAAATAATGGTGATGCCTGCTCGCTGTAATAAAGAGCTTCTTGATATGCCTTAAACGAGGCTTCAGGTTGCTGGTTATACTTGAATGCAACCGCTAAGCCATTTAAAGCAGCAGAGAGTGCATTAGAGTCCTTGCTTAGTAAAGCATACTCAACGGCTTGCACGCATAAAGCTACCATATCAGAAGTTCTCAATTGATGTCCCATGAGCAAGCTTTGAAGGCGCAATCCATGAGCCGCAAGCGTAGCTGCTTCGGGATGCTTTGCTGCAATTTGTATCATGCGAGGCAAGAAGCTAGAGAGAATTTGTTGCGCACCCTCAAAATCTCCTGCATTGCAAAGGCCCCAACATCCCTCAAAGACCTTCTGGAAATGCCGAAATGCATCTGTATTCATTGCGCTTACCCCGCTGCCTGCCAGGGAAAGCCGTTCCCATGCATCAAAAGTTACAGCCGGAATGGCCGCTATATTCGCGATGCTGAGTAATTGCAGGAGTGCTGTCCGTCGAGAAAAATGAGGGTATGCCAAATTGTTGTCTCCCAAATCTGGAAAAGCCGGAGCTTCTATAGTTAAGGTACTATTCTGTACGTCTATTGCATCTCCCTTTAAAGAAGAGGCTTTATCACCATCATAGGAAGGCGTCTCAATAAAGCCTAATTGATCTGCCGACAAGTGATAAAGCTTGCAAAGACGCTCCTGATAAAAAGGGCTTGGCTTCTTCACCCCTGTTTCCCAGTTACTCACCATCGCCGCATTTACGCCTGGAAGACGTTCTTCTGAGGCACACAATGCGCATAGTTCCTCGACCACACGTTGCAATGACCAACCGGGCAGCAAGCGTTGTTGGCGTAAAAGATGATTGGGTTTCCTCTGCCCCGTATTCTTCATCGTTTCCTTTTTAACCAGCGAATCCTTTTCTTTATGATCTACGGATTGACCAATTCAATTGTACCCGAGCCTCTTTTTAATTAGCAAGTAAGGATACAGCCGGGATAAAGAAAGATAAAAAAAGGATAATAGTGAAGAATACAAAAGCATATATGACCTGTAACATGCGCATAAGAAAAAAGTGCTGAGTTTCCTCAATATACAGGGTATTATTGCCCACAGTAGGCTCATAACATATAGATTGCTCGAAGGGAAGGAAGATAGGGTATGACTGAAGGAACAAAACCTGCGAGTGAAATTGCCCAGCTTAGGCAGCGCATCGAGCTTGAACATCAGGCAGCCCAACGAGGGTTAACAGGTCTGGCTTTAGGAACCAGCAAACATGAATTCATCACAGCCCGTATGCAGCGCAGCGCGGAACGTCTTCTCAAGCTGATCCAGGAAGGCAAACATCAAGAAGTGGAAGCTATTATGAACCATCCAAACTGGGATGAAAAGGGATCAGAGGATTCTGTATGATCGAGAAAGCACAATTAAAAGCAGGCATGGTGATTGCCTACCTGTTGCGCCCTGAAGATCGTCCAGTTAACCCTGAGAAACCCTGGCGCGGCAAGATCACCCGTGTAACATTCGATACTCCGTTTGTCCTCGATCATGTGGAAGTAGAAAGCCTGGAGCCGGACTACGAGGGAGAGCGAGAACGTGTCTATTTGCCGCAAATAATCGAAGTTCTACAATAATCCTTTTGCCCTGATTACGTTCTACTAACCAATTCAACGCTCATCCACCAGCTCAACCTGCTCCACAAATTCCCCCACCAGCCGGAACACCTCCTCGCGTTCCGGCCCCAACGTCACCACGTGATCTGACTTCTCCAGCCAGTACAGTTTTTTCGGATGCGCGTGCTTTGCTAGGCGCATAATCTCGTTCGCGCTGGCCGGATTCGCCGTCTTATCCAGCTTGCTATGAATTATCAGCAACGGACAACGTATCTTGCTCAACTCTCTTCGCCCCTGGGCCAGCAAGCGCGCCAGTTCGGAAATTGCCGGGACCGACAGCCGAATCCCTTTGATCTCAGCAACCACCTGCGGATTCGAAAAATCTATCGTCCCCTGCTCCGCGTTCAACGAATTCTCGATCATCCTCTGCGCCTGCGGATGGCTAAAATCCAGGTTGTTGAACAGGTACAACCACTTCAGAAAAGGCCGCGCCAGGTGCGCCTGCCACGAACGAGCAAAACGTGTCGGCGTAGCCATTGCCGCCACCCCCGCTATCCGCCCGGGATGACGTGCCGCCAGCATCAACGACAGCATTCCCCCCATTGACAAACCGCACGCAAACACCTGTGGATATCCCGCCAGTTGCGCCAGCCCCGCCTCAGCCGACGCCAGCCACTGTCTATGATTCGATTTCGCCAGTTCCTCCGGCTCTCCACTATGGCCCGTCAGCGCCACGCCATACACCCGCACCCCACGCTCCGCCAGACTCTCCCCAAGCCCGCGCATCTCCGAAGCCGTTCCCGTAAAACCATGTATCAACAAACAGGCCTTCTGCGCATCCACCGGCCCCAGCGTAAAAGGCTGATTCTCTTTTCGCGGTAACATCTATACCCTTCCCTCGCTTTTTGTTTCCATTTTCTTTTATATCAGATGAAAAACAAGGGAACAATGTGTACTTGTATTTTCACTCTCCATCATGTATACTATTATCATCGCCTGCTTGCCAGACGACCCTCTAAGTCGTCGTCAAAATTGAAACCCCTTGAAGCCATAACCCTCAAAATCAAAAATTGCAAATAACAATGCCACAATCACCACAATATACACAATCACACCCTCCCTCTGGTACAATGACAATGCAAAAACCCTGGCACAACTGGCACAAATGGCACAAAGATCGGAGACATCACATGGAACAACTTGCGCAGATGAAATGCACCGCCTGCCGCAAAGGCGAGCCAACCGTGAGCGAGAGCGAAGCCCAGGAGCTTCTTCAGCAGATTCCTCACTGGCATATCACTACCGTTGATGGCGTCAACCGCCTGGAGCGTTCCTACAACTTTCCCAGCTTCGTCGCCGCGCTCGATTTCACCAACAAAGTAGGCGCGCTGGCAGAGGAAGAAGGCCACCATCCGGCCATCCTCACCGAATGGGGCAAGGTCACGCTCTCCTGGTGGACGCACAAAATTAAAGGCCTGCACCGCAACGACTTCATCATGGCTGCCAAATCCGACCAGCTTTACGAAAGCAAATGAGCAACCTGTATGGAGATCGGCGAAACACTGCTTGTTCATTCAGCCCAGGAGTGGCGAGCGTGGTTAGAAGAGTATCACCAGGACAAAAAAGAGATCTGGCTGATCTACTATAAGAAAACATCCGGCAAGCAGGGCATCAGCTACGAAGAGTCCGTCGAGGAAGCCCTCTGTTTCGGCTGGATCGATGGCGCAATCAAAGGCATCGACCGGGACACCTACGCCGGGCGCTTCACTCCACGCCGCCCAAAAAGCCCCTGGTCGGCTTCGAACCGTATTCGTGTCGCCCGCCTGCTTCAAGAGGGGCGCATGACAAAAGCAGGTCTGGCAGTCCTCCCACCAGACCTACTACCCAACGACTCATAGGCAAATGGTAGGGGCGACCCTCGCGGCCGCCCTGGAACTCAGCTTCCGCCTTAAACAGTCGGCAGAGGCGGATGATAATTCGGGTCCTGCGTGAAATCAAAGGCCTCGTAGAAATCGCCGATCTGCGACAACCCATCGCGTGGAGGAGCGGGTGGCCCGTACTGCGCGCCTCCTGCCGCGTCATTATTGGTGCCGGGCGTCTGCGTATCGAACTGGTGATTCGTACTCGCCAGCGTAGGCAAACCAAAGCGGCGCTCAAGATACTTCAACACCGAGCTGTGTTCGTAAAGCTGCCCGGACACGTATCCGCGCTTCGCATATGGCGAAATCAGCAGCATCGGCACGCGGAAGCCAGGACCATAGGCATCCAGTTGTGGAGGAGCAACATGATCGAAAAAGCCGCCGCCCTCGTCATAGGTGAAGAACAAAGCCGAACTGGTCCACGAACTCGACTGGATCAGCGCGTTCGTCACCTTCGCCATCTGCTGCTGCCCTGCTTTGACGCTCTGCGGTGGATGCTCGCTCACCTGGCCTTCCGTAATCAAGAAGGATACCTGTGGCAGCGTCCCCGCCTGCAGGTCGTTGTAGTAATCCTGCTCAGTGTACTGGATGCGCGGGTCGGTATGCCACTTCTTGAAAAAGATGAGCGTGTTGAAGACTTCAAGCTGGTTCGTCGTCGTTCCCAGGCCGAAATTGTAGCATTTCCAGGTGATGTTGCTGGCATCCAGCAAATCCACAATCGTCGGCCAATCCAGGCTCCCATGCGAGATATGATTGGAGGTGTTGCCGCCATTGGTACCCGTCCACAGGTACAACCGATTGGGATCGGTCGGCCCCAGCAGCGAGCAAAAATAGTTGCCGCACAGGGTGAAGTAGTCCGCGAGCGCGTAGTAGTAAGGCAGGTCGGAGTTGTCATAGTAGATCATCGTGCCGGTTCCATCCGTTGTCACAAACCCATCCATCTGCCCATTATCCCACTCGTTATGAATGGAGGCCCAGCTATGCGAGATATCCGCCGTTGTATCCTGGGTCGCGTGCTGCGGCGAAACGCTGCCGCCACTGCCATCCGGCACCGAATAATTGGCCGGAACGCCGAAAGAGCCTGCCTTTGGATAATAGCCGAAATACGTGTCAAAGGTGCGATTCTCCTGGCAGGCGATCAGCACATGCTGAATAGCGGTGCCATCTCCTGTCGCTGTTGCCGTAGTAGTCGCCTGGCCAACGGTTGGTGTGGGTGTCGGTTTGCGTTTCCGCCTCAAAGGAGAGGCAAACGTCTGCTCGAAGCCATAGAAGCCCGAGCCGATCATCGTCCCGGCCCCCGCCGCAATTCCCATCCGCTTCAGAATCTTTCTCCGCGTCTGAGGCTCCTGAAACCAGTCGTGTAAACCCATGAGAACCCTTTCTTTCATCCTACAAGTACGATAAGCAATAGACCAATAATCCCGGTCTATGCAAATGAACGGCTCTCACAGGATTTTCAGAGGCTTCTCCCAGTATTTCTACCGGATCGCTCGCTACTGGTACATCACCATCAACGGCGGCGGGTCCATTTTCAACACATCGGAAGGAGACATCAACGGCTTGTCCAGCGTGTAAAACAGCTTGAAACCAGGGTACTCGATCAACTGGTCTTTATCGAAGATGCGGTAGTCATCGATCTTCTCGCCCGGCGTGCCGAAGCCATCAACCGAGGTGACGATTTCGACGCCCGGCTTGACACGAATCTTCTGCCAGTCTGGCAGCATCGACTCGCGGAACTGGTGAATGATCAGAATCTTCGGCGGCAAATGCTGCGTCTGCACCAGGTCCGACAGCTTGTCGATCACCCAGTTGATCTCCGTCGCCGTCATGCGCCCGAACTCCACGCCGGGCGTCGTCCCGGGCGGCATATCAAACTCGGGATCGAGCGCGAGATCAACACCTGGCTGCTCGAGAAAGGGCCACTCGGCGTTCACCTCGTCCTGCACGCTGCTGTGCGCGACCTGCATATCCATAAAGAAGAGCATATGATTGCTGTTCGCCAGTTGCCGGTAGTGTTCTATCGAATCGTCCGGCATACGCGCCCGCCATGTACCATCAGCCGTCGGCCCGCCCTGCGCCACCGGCGTCACATAGTCCAGTGCCGGAATAACCGGATGCGCGGGGTCAAGCTGAGCGTAAACCTGCGCTTGCTCCTGCAAACGCGCCAGCAGGTCGTTATCCGAATAGGCACCTATCGGCCCCATTGCCGCCGAGAAAGGGTTGCCATAATACACCACCAACCGGTTAAGCGGCAGCGTCACTCGCCACATCCAACCATCCGGCCCCAGCAAGCGGTGCAGGAGCAGATACTCCTGGTAGTAATCCATATTGGGAACAGGCGTGCTGCCGCTAGTAGCCGTATGCGTCACCCAAGCAGTAGCTTTCTTCTGCGGAGTAGTGGTCTGTCCGCTACAAGCAGAAACCAGGAGCAACAACGCGACAAAGATCAACGAGAAAGGAAAACGAAATATGCTGGACATTGCGGGCAACGCTGCCCCTCGTTTCCGGTCCATAGATGGCTCCTCGGAAAATGCACTTCGCCGGATACACTAATGAACATGACTGTAGGGACGCGATGATGGATGTTGACAACATATGGGGGTCTAGTGCCCCCCTGTCATCCTGAGCGCCGCGAAGGATCTCCGGCCTCTACGTTGGATTCGGCTCGTGACCGAGATCCTTCGCGGCGCTCAGGATGACAGGCCTGGATATCCTCTCTTTCTTGGTAAAAATCTATAAGCGCGTCCCTACAGTCATAAATCCATGTATTCTTAGCTATCAATACAACCTTTAGTTGTATCAACGAATACCATTATACTCTTGTATCGATCTCCCGAGAAGCATAGGAAAAAAGATGGGGCGAGATCAAACTCGCCCCATCCAATATACAAACCCACTAGCTCGCTGGCAATTCACCCAGTTGTACGTTGATCGTCAATTCCTGCCCATTGCGGTTGACGTGTACCGCAGCCGTCTGTCCCGGCTTCAGGCTCACCATGACCTGGCTCAGCGAGTCCACATCATTGATAGGAGTGTTTCCGATTTGCGTAATCACATCGCCGACCTGCAAGCCCGCCGATGCCGCCGGTCCACCCGACTCCAGATTGGTAATCAAAGCCCCGAAATTTACCTTGAGGTTTTCCCGCTGCGCAACCTGCGAGTTCACCGTCGTTACGCTCACGCCCAGAATAGCCCGTCCTGTATGAATCACGCGCCCATACTGGATGATCTGCGGAACGATAAAGGCCACCCGGTTCGAGGGAATGGCGAATCCCACGCCGCTCGCAGGCGTATTAAACTCGGGATCAATGGCCGTCAGCGTCGGAATGCCAACCAGATTCCCCTGCAAATCAACCAGCGCACCGCCGCTATTACCCGGATTAATCGGCGCATCTGTCTGGATCGCATCCGGCAAAGTCGCTCCCCCTTGACCCTCAGAGACCGCGCGTCCAACCGCGCTGACAATACCGTTGGTAACGGTCTGCGTAATACCAAGCGGATTGCCTATCGCCAGCACTTCCTCGCCAACCTTCAGTTTCGAGGAGTCACCCAGCTTCGCCACCGTCAGCCCGCTGCTCGGCGGCGTCACCTTAATGACCGCCAGATCATCCGCCGGATCGGTTCCCGTCAGTTGCGCCGTCAGATGCGTTCCATTCGACAGCACGACCTCGATGCTCTGCGCGCCACTGACCACGTGATTATTGGTCACAATATAGCCGCGCTGATCGATAATCACGCCCGAGCCAATCGCGCTTCCATTCGAGGTAGTGACGTTTACCTCCACTACCGCCGGGCGCACATTAGCAATGACCGCCTCGCGCACCGCCTGTATGTTATTGCTGGTCAAAGTCGGAATAGGCACGCTCGAATTATTATTCCCCTGCTGCAGGCCTGTAGGACTCGTTGGCGATGCGACGCTCGTTCGCCCAAACTGCCACCCGGCAAACAGGCCCACGCCAAAGACCAGCAGCAGCACCAGCGCCAGCAGCGCAATAGCTCCCGTTCGCAATGTTCCACGCGAACGCCGGGGCGGTGGTGTTGGCCCGGCAGATACTGGAAATTGCCCCGGCGCAGGCTGGTACGCGGCATGCTCAGATGGCGTATGATAAACCCCCGGCCCGCTCTGCCAGCTTCCAAACGACTCGCCTGGATAAGGCTGCCTGGCCTGACTTGCAATTGGCACCGTCGGCGAACCTGGATGAGAAGTTGGCGGCTGCTGCGGTTCGATTGGATCAGGCATCGTATTATCAGAATCTACATAAGGATTTTGCATAGTTTAACCCTCCTGGAATACCCTCGGCCTCTTTTTACAATGCGTACATCGTTTTCTGTAGATACTGTATCCCAGGTTTATCAGAAAACTACCAGAAAACTGTAAAATGTCTGTAACGACGCTTCCCGGCAGAACTGAGGCATACCTTACAGAAACTTTACATATTTCGTTACGCTTTTTGATCTTTTTTCGTTACACTGAATGCTGTATGATTATACAGAGGCAAGTACCATGAAAATTCTGGTGATTGAAGACGAAGCAAATATCGCCCAGGTGATCCGGCTCTATCTTGAGCAGGCTGGATACCAGGTGCTTACCGCCAGCGATGGCGTGGCAGGCCTGGAACTTCATGCCCGCGAACACCCCGACCTGGTCATCCTTGACCTGATGCTGCCCGCGCTCGACGGGATGGAAGTCTGCCGCCGCATCCGCGCCTGGGCCAACACGCCCATTCTCATGCTTACCGCCCGTCAGTCAGAGGAAGACCGCATCGCCGGTCTGGAACTTGGTGCCGACGACTATCTTGTCAAGCCCTTCAGCCCGCGCGAAGTGGTGAGTCGCGTCAAAGCCATTCTACGCCGCACAGCCCATTCTGCAAGCGCAACTATACTTGAAGCCGCAACCGGCGCTGAAGCAAGTTCCACTCCTACACCCTCTTTGGCTATAAGAAGCGAAACGCTGGTGAAGCCACGCGAAGCAGAAGAACTGCGCTTCAAAGGACTCACCATTAATATTCCTGCCCGGCGCGTTGAGGTTGATGGACAGAACGTCCAGCTTACCGCTAAGGAGTTTGACCTGCTGGCGACACTCGCCTCTTCACCCGACCGCGTTTTTTCTCGCGAAACTCTGCTGGACAAAATCTGGGGCTACACCTTCCTCGGCGATGGCCGCACCGTCGATGTGCATGTCGGCACGCTGCGCAAGAAGCTTGACGCCGCCTCCGAGGGCATGTCTCACTTCATCAAAACCGTCTGGGGCATCGGCTACAAATTCACGCCCGAGGAATAGCTATGTGGCAACCCTGGCGCAATATGTCGTTGCAGACCAAACTGGTGCTGAGCTACCTCGGTGTAGCCCTGGGCGCGATTCTGCTGCTGGTCATCGTTATCTCGCTGGCCGTACAAAACTACTTCTATACAGTCCAGCGCGACTCACTGCGCGAGCGCGCCGAATACCTGGCCCTGCAAGTCGGTGAAATCTATCACCAGCGTGGCGCTAACTGGACAAATATTCCTCCCATCTCCGACTACAGCCCGGAACTCTTCGTCGTAATCGATACCAATCGCCAGTTGCATAGCGTTCCTCCCCCGCATTTTGTGCGACTCAGTGATGCCGATATCCCTACACTTGAGCAAGCTCTGTTCCAGTCTCTCACAGGCCAGGAGATTCAGGGCAGCCTCCAGGGTTCCTCTGAAGACCCTGATGTTTTCTCAGGCCTGTACATCACCGTTCCCATTTACGATAACGGCCAGCGAACCGGACACCCGATTGGTGCGCTCCTTCTCGCGCAACCCAACAAGTACCCCCAGGGCTTCTCTCCTGGTGAAGTGCTGGCAAATATCGACCAGGTGATCCTGATTACCGGCCTTGCCATCGCCCTGGTCGTCATCATCTTCAGCGTCCTGCTGACGCGCCGCCTGACGCGCTCCCTGGTCTCGCTGCGCGCCGCCGCCGAACAGGTGCAGCTTGGTAACTACGCCCAGCGCGTCGAACCGCCCAAAAGCCAGGACGAAATCGGCGAGCTTGCCCTGGCCTTCAACGCCATGACCGATAGAATCCAGGCCGACGTGACCGAACTGCGCCGCCAGGAACAACTGCGCCGCGACATGATCGCCAACATCGCCCATGACCTCATCACGCCCCTGACCGCCATTCAAGGCTTCAGCGAGGCCATCGCCGACGAGGTCATTTCCGACCCGCAATCTCGCCACGAAACAGCCCTTTTGATTGGTCGCGAGGTACAGCGCCTGCGCCGCCTCGTCGGTGATATGCAGCAAATGACCGCCCTCGAATCCGGCCATTTCCAGCTCGATCTCGCTCCCCTTGACCTGCATTCCCTGGTCGAGGAAGTCCTTTCCGTCATTCGTCCCGAGTGCGAACAGGCAGGCATCACCCTGCGCAACGAAATCGACCCTGCTACTCCGCCTGTATTTGCCGATAGCGACCGCATCACGCAAGTCCTGCTCAACCTGCTCGACAACGCGCGTCGCCACACCCCTTCCGGCGGCTCCATCACCATTCGCTCCACCCTGCAAAGCACAACCACCGGAACCGAACTCCTCACCGTTCACGTCCTCGACACAGGCTGCGGTATCGACCCCACCGACCTCCCTCACATCTTCGACCGCTTTTTCCGCGCCGACCGCTCGCGCACCGGCACCTCCGGCAACAGCGGCCTCGGCCTCTCCATCGTCAAAGCCATCATCACCGCTCACGGTGGAACCATCCAGGCCGAAAGTACCCCCGGTCAGGGAACAGACATCTCCTTCACCCTCCCCCTGGCCCGCTAAATCAGCCCCCCATCCCACCTCGACAATCCATTTCCGCTATGTTACACTTCAAAAAGAAAGGGTAGGGTAGTAGCCATAATCAGGTTGGCTACAAAGGAGGTTACGCGAAATGCGCAACAAACTGATACCACTACTACTAATACTGCTCTTCGTGCTGGCCGCCTGTGGCAGCAATGCCACACAGACAACGACCCAGGCGGCGACTGCGGCTCCCACCTGCCGTTCAACTTTGCCTGCCAATCTTCCCACCACTGCGGCCCCTCCACCAACGAAGCCTCACAAAATGAATATGGGGCCGCATATGAAAATGACGGCTTACCGTCCTGCCACCGCACAGGATATGGCGCGTGTCGAGGCCATTGTACAGAACGCGCATGCCTGTTTTGATAAGTATCGCGATTATCACCTCGCGCTGCGCGACGGGTATCGCATCTTCGCGCCGGACGTCCCGCAGGATGTCTACCACTTCGCCAACGTCCCGAATTTCCAGGAGGCGCAAACAACGTTCGACCTGGCCCATCCAAGCGCGCTGCTCTACAGCAAAAGTGGCGATGGCTACCAGTTCGTCGGCGTCATGTACAGCGCCCCTGCCAACGATACCGAAGACCAGCTCAACCAGTTCATCCCTTTGAGCATCACCCCCTGGCACCTGCATACCAACATCTGCCTGCCCGCAGGCGATACCAGCACCTTCTTGTTCCCCAACAACTCCCTCTTCGGCCTGACGGGAACCATCGCCACCAAAGCCCAGTGCGACAAACTGGGGGGAACGTTCTACTCTTCCCTGTTCGGTTGGATGGTGCATATACCACTTTTCGGCAGCGTTTCAGCAGGATAAAAAAAAGCGGGTACTGGATGGTACCCGCTCGGTCTTACCAGTTCGCTTGCTTAGCGAGAGCCTGCAGTCGCTACTTGCCGCATTTGCTGAATCTGTTCGTCATAGTTCAGCGCGTAGACGGCCCGCACGTCCCAGCTCATCAGATCCATGTAGGGCTGGAGCATCGCGGTCAGTGACTGGGGAGAATCGGTCTCGATGAGCAGGAAGCCGGAGCCGCCGCCAGCCAGGTTGTACCAGCCCTTGATCTGCTGGTTGTTATGCGCACCCGCTTCATGCTGTTGCAGGATGCGCTGAGCCACCTGCTGACGGGTAGTGTGAGGATGCCATGTGAACGCGCAATACCACAACATTGCGTATCTCCTTGTCTGTCTAACAAACGCCTATACGCAACGCACTACAAACCGTTCTTTCACAATTTCTACCACGTTCTACTCTTTAGAAAGGAGACACCCACATTAACTTAGCTTCTTACCTCTCGGAACCTCCTGCGGGTGCATCAAACATCGGCAACCATCTCGAAGCCGTGAAGCGCCGCGCCGAGCAGGGCGATCTTCGGATTAAGAATGACATGCACAGGCACCGTCGAAAGCAGCTTACCCAGGCGGCCCTTGTGTGCAAAGGCTGGCATAAAGCGCTCGTTCGTCAGATAGGGCAAGATACGCGGGGGAATGCCGCCGCCGAGATAGACTCCACCGGTTGCCAGCACCTTCAAGGCCATGTTGCCAGCTTCGGCAGCCAGAACCGAGACGAACGTGTTGAGCGTAGCCACCGCTATCTCGCACGGATTCGCCGTATCAAGGGCCGCGCTCATAATAACCGGCGTCTGATCCTTCACTGCCGCCAGTTCTTGCGCCAGCCATTTCGGCTCCTGCATGTGCCTTCGCTCCTTGAGGAAAGCGTAGATATTGGGGAAGCCCTTGCCGGAGCAGACACGTTCGTAGCTGACATGGGGAAAGCGCTCCATCAAATAGCCAAGCAATTCGAGTTCGAAGGTGTTGATGGGGGCAAAATCGGCATGGCCGCCTTCGGAATTATGCGCCTGGTAGGCGGTGCCATTCCAGACCAGAAAAGCCTCGCCAAGCCCTGTACCCGGCGCAATCACTGCCAGCGCGCCTTTCTCCATCGCCTCTCCCTTATTGATAGTGTGCAGGTCTGTCTCGTGGAGAAAAGGAACGGCATGGGCGATGGCGCTGAGGTCGTTCAGCAGGCGCACTATCGGAATATTCAGAGAAGCTTGCAATTGTTGCTCATCGATCATCCAGGGCAGATTGGTGATAGTTGCTCGCCCTTCCAGCACCGGCCCGGCGACTCCAAAGCTGGCTCGTTCGATGGTGACATGCTGCTGCTCCAGAAATTCCTGCACAAGAGCTTCCAGGCTGGAATAATTCCCGCTCGGAAAGGTCGCCTCAACCAGTGGATCGCGCCAGCCCTTTTCCTGTGAAAAAATAGCCAGGTTGGTCTTTGTTCCGCCGATATCACCCGCGAGTAGCATTACAAGACGTCTCCTTTAAGGTCGTATTGCGCCTCATCTATGAGGTAGGTATACTGCCTACCTGCCGAGTCAATTGGTATGCCCGGCGGGTACGCTTTTTCTGATACAATTGTATCACTTGATTAACAGATGTCAGGAAGATTGAACTTGCCTCCATCCCTTTCCCAGGATGAAGGTAGAAAACGCTCATCTCTTTACGAGAACAGATCAACAAAAGGAGCAGGAAATGGATACGATTGAGTACGACGCCATTGTCATTGGTTCAGGTCAGGGGGGCGGGCCGCTTTCTTCAGCGCTGGCAAGAGCGGGCTGGAAAACGGCCATTATCGAGCGCGAGCATGTTGGCGGCACCTGCGTCAATGAAGGCTGCACTCCCACGAAAACGATGGTTGCAAGCGCCCGCGTGGCCTATCTCGTCAAACGAGAGGCCGACTATGGCGTTGAACAGTCCTGCCCGGAAACCGTGGATATGAAAGTCGTCAGGAAGCGCAAACGCGACATCGTCAACAGCTTTCGCAATGGCAGCCAGAGTCAGATCGAAAGTACGGAGGGGCTGGACTTGCTGATGGGCGAGGCGCGCTTTACCGGGTCAAAAACGCTTGAGGTGCGTATGAACGATGGCGGAATGCGCAGCCTGCATGCCAATACTATTTTTATCAACGCGGGAGCCCGTCCATCTATGCCCTCTATCGAGGGGCTGGACCAGGTGCCGACGCTCAACTCCACAACCATCATGGAACTGGATAGCGTGCCAGAACACCTGCTGGTGCTGGGCGGCGGCTACATCGGCCTGGAGTTCGGGCAAATGTTCCGCCGCTTTGGAAGCAAGGTGACGATCATCCAGCGCGGGTCGCATTTGCTCTCGCGTGAGGATAACGATGTCGCAGATGCTGTTGCTGACATCCTGCGCGAAGACGGTGTAGAGGTCTTGCTCAACATATCACCGGTACGAGTCGGGCGCGGAGAGAACGGCAGCATCCAATTTGTTGTGCGCGGCCCCGAGGGGGAGCGAATGCTGGCAGGTTCGCATCTCCTGGTTGCGGCAGGGCGAATCCCCAATAGCGACTGGCTTAATCTGGAAGCAACGGGCGTCCAGACCGACAAACACGGCTTTATTCAGGTCAACGACCACCTGGAAACCAATGTGCCCGGCATCTATGCCCTGGGCGATATCAAAGGCGGGCCAGCCTTCACGCATATCTCCTATGACGACTTCCGCATCCTGCGCGCAAACCTGATTGAACACGGGCACGCAACAATTACCAATCGACTCGTTCCCTATACGGTCTTCATCGATCCACAACTGGGCAGGGTTGGCATGAGCGAGACAGAGGCGCGGGCAACGGGACGCGACATCCGGGTGGCAAAGATGCCCATGAGCTACGTGGCCCGCGCTCTAGAGGTAGACGAGTCACGCGGCTTCATGAAGGCGGTGGTGGACGCGCAGAGCGAGCAAATTCTGGGCTGCGCTGTGCTGGGTATCGAAGGGGGCGAGATCATGGCGCAGCTCCAGATTGCCATGATGGGCAAACTACCGTACACCGCTCTGCGTGACGGCATCTTCGCCCATCCAACTCTCGCAGAGTCCCTCAACAATCTGTTTTCCTCGTTCGAATAAGCAGTTATCCTTTTCAGCTTTACACTTTATTACGTTGTGCGGCCAGACGCTTGCGGGGCAGAAATAGGAAACGAACAGGGAACGAAACTCCGCTCCGCAAGGCGAGGGGTAGGCGCACAAAGGCGAGGAGGGGCAGCAGCCACATCCAGATGCTACGCAGGTACATCCAATAGAATTCAGCGAGGCCCGGGACGCGCTGGTGTGTAGGAGCCCAGGTATAGAAAGTATAACCGGCAAGCATGGTCAGAGCGAGCAGACATACTGCCAGAGGCAAACGAGAGGCGATAAAAGAATGAGTCGTGTCCTCATTAGCCGCCTCGATTAAGGCGAACAGGCCAAAGAAGGTGACGAGATACCAGGGCCAGAACCAGGGCGAGCCAATAGCGCAGTACAGCAACCAGGTGAGCGCCAGCCAGCGCAGGAGAGCGAGAGGCGAGCGGATGCGCTCAGGTCGGAGCAGGATACGCCAGCACAATACGAGGTAGAGCAAGACGTAGAAAGCCATTGTGGTATTATGCGTAATGCGCTCGGCAATGATGTAGGTGGGATTGACAAAAGGAGCGTTCAAGCTGCTTACAACGCGGGCAGCAAACTCAGCCAGCGTGTTGATGTTGTGCGCAGAGGCCGGGTTCAGCACAAACAGGTATAGCACATTGCCGTGTTCCCAGAATGGGGCATAGAGCGCTACGATGGTAAGCAGGAACGTCAGCGAGGCCAGACCGAGCAGGCGGATGCTCTCTGTGCGGGTACTTGCTTGATGCCAGAGGTACAGCAATAAGCCAGGGGCGAGCAGAATGAGGTTGATTTTGATACAGATGGCGCAGGCAAAGGCGATAGTAGCCAGGATATAGGAAGGCAAGGCCGGGAAAGGCTTTCGTACCAGGAACCAGAGCGCAAGCAGCACAAAAAAGAGCAGGGTGGCATCGACATGCGCATTGATGCAGGCTTCAAAGAGGAGCAAGGGGTTCCAGGCAAAGGCAAGGGTAGCAAACAGGAGTTGCTGGCGTGAGATACGGCCTGTCAATTGCTGCAAGTGGCTGCCGATAGACCAGATCAGGAAGGTAGAGCCTAGATGGGCGACAAACGCGAGCAGGCGGAGGGCCAACACCATATGTATGACCCCAGGCAAACTTGAAGACCCGATCAGTTTCTGGAGAACAACAGTGATGATCCCCCAGACCGGGCCATAGGCGGATGGTTGATTCGCCCAATACACATACTGAAAGACAGGGTCATTAGGAATGGAGGCGGGCCAGGTTGCCAGGGGATTCTGGTGATAGACGACGCCAATACGAGCATAGGCAATATAGGAAAAGACATCAGAAGAGGTCAACACAGGACTCAGCAGAAAAATACAGCCAAGCAGGCCTGTTGAAATAAAGAGGAAACTGCGCGAAATCCTGGCTGGTAGAGAACGCAACGCTAAGAGATAGATGAGAAGGGTACTCACATAGATATCCAGCAGGAGGGCAGTTTCCTTCCAGGCCAGGCCGACAGATATATGAATCTCTTTGGGCGAGTATGGAGTAAGGAACGCTAGAGGCTGTCCTGGGAACAAGAGATGCACTGGTAAAAGTGTTAATACACCAAGCAGGTGAGAGCCTTTTTGGGCAAGTAGAGCATCAAAAGAACTGATTCCCTGTAAAGGGAGAATAGCAACAATAAAAAAGAAGCTGGTGGCCATCAAAGCAACGATAACCAGAGGTGAAAAGCGGGCCAACACACCGGTAGGCAAGCGCAGGTAATGTCTCTCTAAACGAAGTTGCCGGGACATAGATACCTTCTCTCTCATAAATTTTGTGTATCCAGGGCATCACGGATACATCTTTGGGCCGGGAAACCCATCAAAATTGTTTTTCGTGTTCCAAAGGATTTTACGGGGCAAGCACATGAAAAGTAACAAGGAGTTCTACGAATAGGAGACAGGTACGAAGCCCTCTCCCGGTTTGTAGTCTGGTGATTGATGCCGGAAGTAGGTATTGTAGAGTTGCGCATAATGACCGCCACGCAGCATAAGCGTGTCGTGATTGCCCTCTTCCACGATTCTGCCCTGCTCAAGCACCAGAATGCGGTCGGCGTGGCGGATAGTCGAGAGCCGGTGAGCAATCAGGATGGCGGTGCGATGTTGCAGGATCAGATCAAGCCCTTCCTGAATCTGGGCCTCGGTCAGCGGGTCTATGCTGGCGGTGGCCTCGTCGAGGATGAGAATAGAGGGGTCTTGCAACAGCACGCGAGCAAGGGCGACAAGCTGGCGTTGTCCAAGCGAGAGGGAACGACCGGCCTCACCTACCAGGGTGTTCAAACCCTCGGGAAGGGCATCGAGCCAATCGCCACCGCCAATACGCTGAGCTATAGAGGCTACTTCCTCGTCGCTGGCGTCGGGACGGGCGTAGCGAATATTATCGGTGACAGTGCCAGAGAACAGGAATGGCGATTGCGGCACAATGCCGATGTGACGATGGTAGTCGTGCAGGTCAAAAGTGCGAATATCGCGGCCATCGATTAATAGCTGTCCACCCTGGAACTCGTAGAAACGGGCAACCAGGCGAGCGATACTGGTCTTGCCCGCGCCGGTATGACCGACGAGCGCGATGGTTTCGCCGGGACGAATGGTAAGATTGAAGTTGGTCAGCACGTGCTGACGATCATCGTAGCTGAAGAAGACATTTTTGAACTCGATCTTGCCTTGAAGACGGTTGACAGGTTGAGAATCGGTCTGGCGAATGCGCGACTCGGCGTCGATGAGGGCAAAGACACGCTCGCTGGCAGCAAGGCCAAGCTGGAACTGGCTCCAGAAAGAGGCGATACTGGTTAGAGGATACCAGAGCGAGCGGATGCCTTGCAGGAAAAGAAACCAGTCACCAGCCGAGATATTGTGCGAGAGGACGCGCAGGCCGCCGAAATAAATGACGATCACGGTGCCGAGGTTGGCGATCAGGATCAACACGGGAAAGACGCCATTATAGATGAAGCCAGAGCGCAGCGTAACCTGGTAGGATTGCTCGTTGACCTGCTTGAACTCGTCGTACATGTGCTGTTCCTGGCGGAAGTTTTTGGCGACGGTGATGCCGCTGACGACTTCCTGCACATTAGCATTCACACGGGCCATCGAACGTTGAGCGCGGCGGGTGGTGCTGCGAGCAACACGCCGGAAAATCATTGTGACCAGCAGTACCAATGGCAGAATACTGAAAGCAAGCAAGGCAAGCGGCAGGCTGCGCACAAACAGGACAATCGCCATCAGAACGAACAGCAGGAGCTGGCTGAGCAGGTTGAGCGTGAGGGTGACGACGGTAGCGAAGTCTTCGGTATCGGATGTGACGCGGCTGACGATTTTCCCGGACTCAAATTCATCGTAGAAGGACATGTCGCGGGCCATGACGGAACTGAAGACATCTTTGCGCAGCTTCAGAACCACATCACCCACGGCCTGTGCAGTGAGCCACTGGCGAAAGAAGTTACACACCCAGGAAAGCACGCCCGAGAGCAGGATAGCGGTGGTAATCAGCACAATAGTCTGGACGGCGCGAGTATTGATAACGGCATCGATGCCGTAGGAGATCAGGACGGGGAAGACGGTATCGAGCAGGGCGATCAGGATGATGAGCAGGGCGACAAGCAGCATGATCGCCAGCTTTGGCCGGAAGTAGCCAATGATGCGAGCAATCAGTTGTCTATCCGAATAGGTGCGGTCGTAGGCTTCGGCATCAAGGCCGTCCATGAGAAAACCCATAGGTTGATTCCTTCTATTTATTCGCCGCCTGCTGAGGCGGCGGGGATGGTTGTTTCGTGATGGGCGAAGATGCGGCGGTAGGTGTCGCAGCGTGCGAGTAGTTCGGCGTGCGTTCCCTGGTCGATCAATTCGCCGCGTTTGAGTACGAGGATATTGTCGGCCCAGCGAATCTGTGAGAGACGATGAGTGATGAGCAGAGTGGTGCGGCCTTCCAGCAGGCGATGAATGGCCTTTTGAATCTCGTCCTCGGTGGCGCTGTCGATGGCGCTGGTTGAGTCGTCGAGGATGAGAATGCGCGGGTCGGTCAGCAGGGCGCGGGCGATGGCGATGCGCTGGCGCTGTCCACCGGAGAGGGTGACGCCGCGCTCGCCGATGACGGTATCGTAGCCCTCTTTGAAGCCGGTGATAAAGTTGTGGGCCTGAGCATCACGCGCTGCCTGCTCGATAGACTCCTGGTCGGCTTTCTGACCCAGGCCGTAGGCGATATTCTCGCGGATCGAGCGGGAGAAGAGAAAGATATCCTGCTCGATGGTGGAGATCTGAGAGCGCAGGGCATCCAGGCTCCAATCACGCACATCGACGCCATCGACGAGAATACGTCCCTCATTCACATCGTAAATGCGATTGACGAGTTTGGTCAGCGTGCTTTTGCCAGCGCCCGTCTGTCCAATAATGGCGATGGTTTGACCAGGACGAGCATGGAACGAAATGTTTTTCAAAACTGGTGTCTCGCCATAGCTGAAGGAAACGTTCTCAAAGATGATGTCGCCACGCATGGGAGCGCTGTAGCCATCCTCGTTTTCATCGAGTTCGGTCTCTTCGTTGAGGATGGTCAGGATGCGCTCGGAACTGGAGACGCCAAGCTGGATCAGGCCGAAAGCCCAGCTAGAGTTGAAAGCGGGATAGTGCAGCAGCACCATCAGGCTCATATAGGCAACGAGACTGCCCACGGAAAGCTGGTTGTGCAGCACCAGGAACAGACCATGCAGGAAGGCTCCCACCATCGCCAACGAGAGCAGAAGCGGCGGCAGGTACCAGGCCTGGATAAGACCGTTACGTGCGAAAAAGTTACGATAGAGACCAGCCTTGCGCTCAAATTTGGTCTTCTCCTGCGCCTCTTGCGCGGTGGCTTTGACCACCTCGATGCCGCGCACCGCCTCGTTCAGCACCGCGTTCATCTCGCCAAATTGCTCGCGCATACTGTCGGAAACAGGGCTGAGCTTGCGCGAATAGTAACGCAGGGCAATCAGGAATGAGGCAGTGAAAAGGAGCGGCGCGAGCAGCAGTTGCGGGTTGAGGCTGCCGATAAAGACGAGCGTGATGGCGAGGCTGGTAAACGAGTCGAGGATGATATCGCAGCCGGGAGCGATCATATTGCTCAACTGGCTGATATCGTTGGCGGCGCGGGCCATGATGTCGCCGACGCGCTGGCGGTTGTGAAAGGTCTGGCTTTTGCCGAGCAGGCTCAAATAGAGTTCGGCCCGCGCATCACGAGCAAAGCGTTTGCCAAGCAATTCGGGAAAAAAGCGAGCGCAGAGATCGCAACAGCCGCCCACTACGACCAGCGCCAGCAACATCAACGAGATGGACAACAGGCTCTGATAGTTATTTTGCAAAACGGCATTGAAGGCCCAACCGGTTAAAACCGGAATCAGCACATAAAGCATATTGGTCACGATGATCGCCAGGAAGAAGCAGATGACAAGGTGCTTGTAGCGGGCCAGGTGCGAGACGATCCAACGAACGGCGCTTGCGCGGTTATAGACGTACTCGTTGGCAATGGTGAATTCGCGTTTGCTCAAGAGGACTCCTTCGATCTATCAGAAAAACATGGTTGGTTGTGCCAATTGTGCCAGTTGTGCCAGGGTATTACATGAGACGGTTTTTTAGCTGGCTTCTAAAAAAGTTAGTATATCCATTCTAACATAGAATTCCTGACAAATGATGACAGTTTTTGATGGTGTTCTTTGTGGTGGTTGTGTCATTACTTTTTGCATTTTTGGTCTTCGGGGTGATTGCTTGTCAAAAGCAAGGAGCGAATACAAGTGGTGCTACACAGGCAAGCAGGCACTATAGAAAGTATACATGGAGAATGGGAGAATTGCAAGGGAAATTTGGTGTAAGGGTGAGTGTCAATTCTTTGTAATCGGTGGGGGAAACCAAAGACAGCCTGCTTCCGGGTGGGGGAACCAAAGACACCCGCGAGGGGATGTCTCTACACCTTATTTCCCCTGTAGAGACATCTCCTCGCGGGTGTCTTTCGGGAATGCAAAAACGAGATGCGGGCCCTGATGTTTTGATATGATGGTATCTTCTGCTCTTTGCTAGCCACCATCCGGTGTGGAGGAGCGGCGAAAGACAAAACGTAATCCACCGGTTGCCCCCACCTCACCACCGGTGCCAAGAATGGCAACTGTTCCCTTGCCGGTAATTTCGGCATAGACTTCAAATTCCTCAAAGCGAAACTTGCCTACCATCTCAGGCGTCGTTGCAAGCATACTTCCCAGTTGTTCCACAAAGAGGTTGATATTCATCGTCAATTCCTCCACCTTTACCTGCTTGAGTTGCCTGGACCCGCCCCGCGTTGTCATCGGCTCGCTGGTCACCACCCACATCTCATCTTTGCCCGTATTATTCGCCTTGTTCGTTACCATTGCTTCGCCTCCTACTGTGGATGAGCTATTCTGATTTCCGGTGAGGAATAGAGCGCGTAGGCCAGCCCGAGCGGATTTCTGTATCGCTCCCAAAAGTAGCGCCGGGTGGCGACAAGCGCCTCTCCAATCGGCTCACCTGCTAAAAGATGCTTGTAGAGTTCTTCAACGAATGTCGCCCCGAACAAATCCGGCACGTGGAACTCGGTTGCCAGCACGCCTCTCGCCCCGCGCTTCCAGAACTCGGCTGCCCAACTGGAGGTGTGAAGCGGATTGATCGTGCCGGTCAAACAAGCGTTCAGGATCACGAAAGGGTGATATTTGATATCAAATTCACGCACAAAAAAGTCTTGCATGGTGATCGAAAAATCATCTGAAACCAGCAGATAGGACTGGCTGAGAGGCTTCTGCTCATAGGCATGACAGGCAAGATGCACAATTTGCACATTCTTGCGCAAAAACTGACCAAATCCCGTTAACCCTTTTTCGCGCTGCTCCCGACTCATGGCATGCAGGAAAGAAAGCTGGATCTGTTTGTTCCTATGCAGTTGCTGGAGCAAAGGAATTTCTTTTTTTGCCACGTGTTCCAGATTGCGGTACGCGATCAATCCCACATGTGGGCGTGAAGATTGGATGACCGGCGGAATGAAATCACCCGGGCGATCATCCTGAATGATGGAGCGCGAAATGATCGTGCGCATACCCCAGAAGCGGGAGATATCGAGCGTATTCTCAAGAGAGCCATCATAGAGCAATTCCCAGGGCACGAAAAACCCATCTGATACAATCTGCACAACCGCATCTCTTTTGAGGATGTCGCTGAGAAAGTTTCTCAGCCCATTATCAGCGAAAATCCGCTTAAAGGCGAAACTCCCCTTTTCTAGCAGCCTCAGAAAGGCGTCATAGTGCGCCCCTTCCTCCATGAAATCGTCCGCCACACGTTCTATCGTCTCCTGTAATTCGGCATTCAGTTCAGCGACATCGTCAGGCTTGAGGCCAATATGAAAGCGATGGAACATGCCCCTATCAGCGCTGAAGTACACATCATACCCGTTCCCGCTGCTATTTGAGAGGATGCTCATCTGTATCTGCACGGGGAAGGTGTTGATAAAGGGCAGGCGCAGCTTTTGCTCAACAACCATATTAACCTCCAGAGCTTACCGTGCTAGTAGCCGATATTTGAACACCATCAAACTCCAATCGGATAGTCTGTAGCCAACGCCGCTCATAGTAGAAGGTGATGGCAAACGAACAGCGTCCTGGCTCGCGCAGCCGGAAGAAAAACTCCACCAACTGTGGGTCGGGATTGCGTAGATCGTAACGCAGGCGTTTGTGCCACTCTGTCACAAGTTCAATATTTTCGCTGGGATGAATGACGATATCGAACCAGACAGGCTCGCTCATATCCTGCACGGATAGATCGAAAGGTACTCCCTGAAAACGTTCCGGCACGCTTTGAGCTATACCAGCCTGAATGCGATAGGTTTTCCCTACTATCGCCTGATCTTCATTCCCAAGCACAGCGCGAGCGATGGCATTGAGAGATAGCTGTGTTCTTTGTTGGCCACGCGAGGAGAAAAAACGCGCGAACAGTTTGTCGGTCTGTGAAAAAAGTGAGGGCAACCTTATGCGAAAGGATTTTATAGGCCGAGCACTCGTTGGCTGTGAAGGCGGTAGTAATGCCATTGGAAACGGCCATTGAGCAGGTGGGGTGGCTGGATATTGCGGTTGCCCTGCTACCGGCGGAGTTACTGGATTTACCGGTTGTCCTTGCAGTATCAAGTCCTCTCCTGATGAGAAAACCGCATCAGGCATGGTCGTGTTTTTTGATGATGTCGTTGCGGGAAGGTCGGTAGATGGGTTAATAGACGGAGCAGATCCACCGGCAGATTGTGGTGGAAGACTAACGATAGCCTGTTCCATCTCCTTCGCGTCATGCCAGCGCTGATCCAGCACAGGATTCAGCGCTTTCATGATGATTTTCTCGAAGTCGGCTGAAATGTCGGGCCGCAAGGAATGTACAGGAGGGAAAGAGAAAATAGTGGGTTTATTATTGACAGTGTCATGATGAGTCAGCAGGCGGTGAAGCGTCGCCCCCAGAGCGTAGATATCACTGCGCGGCTCCGGCATGCCATGCAACTGCTCGGGCGGCGCGTAGCCAATGGTCATAATAATGGTAGATTGGCGCTGCGATTGGAAGGTACGTGCAAGGCTAAAGTCAATCAGCTTGATCTCATCTTTATTCGTCACCATAATATTAGAGGGCTTGAGATTACGGAAGACAATCGGCGGAGTTTGGCCGTGTAAGTAAGCCAGCACGTTGCAGAGTTGAATGGCCCAACTACGCGCCCTGGCTTCTGAAACGCCATGCGCCCCATTCACGCCAGGAATCGTACCTTCTTTTTCCAGCACCTCGGCAAGCGTGCGGCCCTCGACAAAATCCATTACCAGGTAATGCCTGCCACTTTCCACGAAGAAATCATGCACAAGTGGGATGCAGGGATGATGGAGATCGAGCAGGAGATTGGCCAGGTATCTAAACCATTCTACCGCTTGCTCTCGCTCAGATTGATTCGGAAATTCGTTCAACATCTCCCTGATAGCACAAGGCCGGTTGAAACGAGTATCCAATGCCCGGTAGACAGCTCTCATCCCGCCTGATGCGAGCAGCCGCTCAATTTTGTAGCGTCCTTGCAGTTGAGCGCCGACAACTAGCTCTCGATATTTTGCGTTTAGAGGGTCAGAAACTGGTGCCGCTGGGATGGAGGAGTTCGTATACAGCGCTGGCGTCTGTGGGTTATCTCGTAGATCAGCTAAAGTATCCACACCAGTATGGACATCACGTGGTTGCTGGTTGGTAGTAACCGTTGACGACGGAGAGTTAATCTGAGGCAGTTTGTTGCCGCACCGCACACAATAGCGCGCATCATCAGGATTTTCAGATGAACAGTGAAGACACCTATGCGGCATATGCCTCTCCAGGTTCAGGCTAGTAGGTCAAATGAGATACGTTCCTCTCATATGAGAACAAGCCGCAGATCTACTTTCTAACAAAAATCACCCTATTTACATACCCTAATATGAATGTTTTCAACCACTATCTAATTAAGGTATCACTTACCCGTTTATCTAAATGATGCTGATAGGACAAGTATAGCTTCACAAGCACAGCATTGCAATAGGTCTCATGCACCGTGATGTGATATATCCCATAACCAGTGCGTACTGTTAAGCAAAGCCAACATCTTAAACGCAAGGATGCATCAATACGATGTCGAATGAAGAGCTTACAAAAACATCCTCTGCCAATTCATCCGAACAGGAAGAGTCTCTTCCTGCGCAAAAAGGGGATATCTCGCTCCAAAAAGAGAGGCTGCGATGGCGCAATATCCTGGCGCGAGTAGTACTGTTCTTGATCTTCGCGGCGGGCTTCTTTTTTTCGGTGATACCTGTTGGTAGAGCGGCAACACGGGCCTTATTGCTGTTACCCTCGGTACTGCTGGCCTCGCAGCCTGGGGTAGTGACGATGACAGAGGAGCCGGTGCGGCATGTAAAAAAGACGATTACTTCGAGCAACGGGCCGGTGTACCTGGATGTATATGAGCCAGCGGTAGCAGCACCACCGATTCCTGGAGGACGAGAGGGGATGGTGGTGATTTCAGGTGTGGGGGACAACCGTAAAGAACCGCAGCTAGTCAATTTCTTGCAGGCGCTGGCACATACAGGGGTTGTGGTGATGTTAGTAACAACCCCGACCTTGATACAGTATGACCTGTCGGCGGCAGATAGCGACGGGGTGGTACAGGCTTTTCAGACGTTGGAACGCTGGCCGGGCGTGGGAGCGAATCGAGTAGGGATCGTGGCTTTTAGCGCGGGCGATGTGCTGGCATGTTTTGGAGCGGCGGACGCGCGGATTCGCGCAAAGGTAGCCTTTCTCACGCTGTTCGGCGGCTATTTCAACGCGAAAACGCTGATTCGAGCGGCAGCGAGGCGAGCGCTGACGGTAGATGGCAAGACGCAGCCCTGGAACCCGCAGTATGTGCCAATACAGGTACTGGCGAATGTCATCGAGCCGCTGCTGCCGCCGACGGAGGGGCCACGTATGGTCAATGCTCTCTCCCCTGCGGGAATGCCTTTGACGCCGGACGAACTGGCGAGCTTTTCGCATGACACGGTAACGGTGTATCACCTGCTGCGAGGAGACGAACCGGATATGGTGGATAGCAACCTGGCATCACTTTCGCAACCCTTGCAGGCATTGCTTGATACGATGTCACCGAGCCGGGTCATCGGGCAGATAGATGCGCCGGTTTACCTGATGCATGATCGCAGCGACCAGTTCGTGCCGTTTACAGAGTCGCGAGACTTCGCGGCGGCCCTGGCGCGCATTCATCATCGCTACGATTTCGCGGAATTCGGCATTTTCCAGCATGTCGAGGTAAAATCGGGGCTGAATTTCTGGCAACTGGTGGGGGATGGCACAACACTATTCCGGCTGGTCGATGAAACAATGTTGCCAGGGTCGTAAGAGGTGCAAAGCATGAATATGTTGTTGTTATCGCTACTCTGGGTCTTGATTGGCTTGCTGCTTGGTGGGCTGGCAAATGGAGCGAAGTTGCGGCCTGCTTCCTGGGGAAAACAGGGATGGCGGGTGATGCTGGGCATAGGTATGATTACGGCATTGGTTACTGGTTGGTTAGCTACATGGCTGGTGGGAATACAGTTTTCTACAGTGACGGTGCTGTGGGTGACGGTAGTAGTGCTATGGGTTGGGTCGTGGGTTCTAAAGTTGAGGAATCAATGGGATGTTCAAGGACATAATAACCTGTCATAATAGGGCTGAAATTAATGTTGTAAACGCATCTTTAAACACGCTGTCATAAAGAGGGTTTTATAGCTGATGAGCCAGAAAATTTTTGCAGTCGCTTTTGAGACCGGGCCTAAGCGGCGGGTGTTCGCACAAGCAACGGAATGGATCGGCTGGTGTCGAGCAGGGAAAGATGAGGCGACAGCCCTGCAACAGTTGCTTGCCGCCGGTTCGCGCTATGCTGCGGTGGCAAGTCGGGCCGGTTACACCTTCTCCGCGCCTACCTCTATTGAAAGCTTCGAGGTTGTTGAACAGGTCGCGGGAACGGCAACTACAGATTTTGGAGCGTTGAGCGCGCTGTTGGCCTCAGATTTAGAGCCATTTCAAGAGGGTGAAACAGAACGACTCTCGCGCCTGCTGGACAACTTTCGATGAGGCACTGGCTCGTATTCCGGTCGAGCAGCGCGAGATAAAACCTGAGCGGGGGCGATCTCCTGGTGCGATACAATTTCACCTGCTGGAAGCTGATCTGATGCATCTTTCGGCGTTTGGTCCCGCCTTTCGACAGCCTAAAGCGGAGCAGGTGGCAGATCAGATCACGAGGGTGCGGGAACAGATACTGACATATCTTGCAGCGATTCCGGCAAAAGAAGCTCCCACATCTTCACGTAGATATGGCTTTGTATGGAAGCCACGCTTTGCAGTGCGGAGGTCGGCGTGGCATGCGCTCGATCATGCGTGGGAGTTGGAGGAGAAGTATGGGAAATAACAATGCAGCTTTATATATTATCCAACTTCTCGATCGATGACTAGTATCAACAAGTAGGTAGTTGCGAGGTGAGTAGATTGGTCCGCACAAACCAGGTGTTGGCCAAGTACGTGCCATCTTCTAGTCGCACCCAACGATTGTCGTCATATCCTGGATTATCCAGGGTGCCGGTTATAACACGCTGACCATACGTCCAGCACGTTGCAGTGACAACCCTACCCTCCCTCAAAAGATCTTTCCTCTCAGAAGTTGGGTCACAGGTAGCAAGCTGGCAATAATTATTATAGGCAGGTTTTGACCAGGAACTGATCGTGTAGCTGTAGTTGGCGCTATCAGGGGAGAGATTGATTGGGCCAGATTGCGTAAAATGAGTCGGAGGGTTGGTAGACGTGGGGGGAACCTGGGTTACTTCCGAGGTTCCAGCCGTTGGCACGCCAGGGATGGCCGGAGAGTTGGTAGCCGTAGTGGGAACCTGGGTTACAGACTCAAGACCCAATATCTCTTGAAGCTTTTGAGTAAATAAACCATTAACTGCAATACTTATCAAAGCTACAATAAAAGACAGTATAATAAGTATGTCTTTCCAGTTTGATCGCGGCTGTTTAGGTTTTTGCATTAGCGACCCTCCTGATAAAAGTATCTAATACGTATTTTAACATAGTTAGTAACTACAAATTTTATTCTCCTATTAGCTTAAACCTGCTCTGCATAAGGATTCTGGTATATTATCTCAATATATTCAACAGAAGGAGGGCTTTGTCATCGAACTGCTAAAGGGCATGATACAATAACCGAAGAAAACCTATGCAGAGCAATATTGCATCATGAAGGAAAACAGCATGTCGGATAATCACCCATCCGAAACGCCAGAACGTCGAACTAGAAAAATCCCTATCCATGAGCGAAGTGTGCGTGTCGGTGACGTGATCGTGGTAAATGGTCATAACATCAAGCGTAATCAGTTCAAAGATCGTTTTGCAGAGGGTGGTTATCAGGTACACGAAACTCCCCATTTCCTGCTTTTTACGCGGGAGGAAGCGCCAAAAATCGTGCTTGTCCATTGGTTCACATCGGAGGAATTACATACTAATATTCCCCGTCACCTCGCTCATGAATTGAAACCATTCAATATCATTCCCTCGAATCAGGTTTTAGCAGAACTGATGACGGGTATTGTTGGCGGAACACTCTATCCAGATGATGTAAGACGAGCATGGAACTACTTTGGAGCGAATACGCTTCAACGACTTCTTACCCTGGTGAGTAGTGCGGTGACAACCGACCTTCCTGATTATGGTTCACTTGGAGAGTCGGCTATTCTTTATCAACGAGTTTTTGAGCTAGCGGTAGGCGAGCGGTTTCTGGATGCAGCATGCAATGGGGGATTTTTCGCTTTATTATTGGCCGAACGCATTCCTTTTGTAAGTGAGGTGGTGGGCGTGGACATTGACGCGGACGTGTTTCGCGTAGCGCAGGAGCTTGTAGAAGAGCGGCATCTTTCCAACGTCCACTTTATGCAGGCTGATCTTCTCAGCGATGATCTACGCAGATTAGGCGTGTTTGATACAGTGACCGCCTTACATGTCCTTGAACATTTTACAGAAGAAGAAATGTACCGCGTGCTGAACAATCTCCTGAATGTAACTGCACATCGTCTCATTTTTGCTGTACCTTTTGAGGTTGGAGAACCAAGCGCGGCCTATGACCACAAGCAGCTTTTTACACGAACGAAACTAGAATCTGTAGGAGAGTGGTGTATCAAGCAACTTCAAGGTGCTGCTCGTATGTGGTATGAAGACCTTCCCAGAAGCGCAGGACTCCTGTTGGTTGAAAGATGCTCTTCCTAAATCACGCTTCAATGAACGGTGCAAGCTGTGGAAGTCGTTGCATAATCTCGGTTATAAACTTTTGCATTTCTTTACCTTGTAAAAGGTGCCCTTGAACATCTTTATGGATATACTCAAGAAGAAAGCTGTTTGTCATTGGAGCATTAAGCATGCTCAATGCAGAAGCTGCCTGTTTAGCAATGCAAAGGCTCTTTTCTCGCTCACGCATGCGGGCATATGCCATTGCCAAAGGTATGAGTATTCCCGGTTGGCGTACTAACCAATGAGATGGAGTTAGCCTCGTAGCTTCTCCTAGATATTCGACAGCTTGCTCATAATTGCCTGCCATCAAGGCATTTTTCCCTGCGATCTGCAACCAGCTTGCATAGTCAAATTCCTCTGCATTTCCTTGCTGATCCAGATAGACTGTTGCCTGTTCAAGCTTCCTGGAGGCTTCTCCATGCGCTTTCATGGCCATATGTGCATCTGCCTGACAGGCCAGGATGTGCGATTTAGCCCGTCGATGCTCTTCATCTGACTCTCCTAAACGAGAAAAAGCTTCCTGAAGTGCCTGCATAGCTTCTAAAGGTCGGTTAAGTGTTAGATAGGCATCGGCCTGACAAATCAAGTTTTGAGCAATATACCAGGGGTCGCCAGTTGCTAAAGCCGCAATATAGCCTTGATGATACATGCGTAAGGCTTCATCGTCGCGGGATTGGAAGTGGAGACCGATGCCGAGCAGGCTGTAGGCTCCGGCATACAAAAAGGGCAGAGTGGAGGCGTTGAGCAAAGAATGCGCCTGATGGAGCAGGGAGAGTTGGGCCTGTCCAAGCGCTATGACCTGGGTATTATCGAGCGAGAGGAAGAGTTTCCAGCCTTCGGCAATGCTTGCGCTCAATGCTCGCGCCACCTCTTCGCGCTCTACTGCTGAAATACGGCTGCTATCGAGGCGCGCAAGATGAGTAATGAGGGTTGCTATGCCTAATTCCAACAGTTGGCGACGAGACAGTTGCGACATAGACTCTTGCCCTTCTTGTGGTTCTACTAATATGCGCAGAAAATCAAGGGTTGTATCGAGGCGTCTTTTTGCTCCCGGCAGAGATAGCTCTTGATGGGTAGAGTCTATCAATTCTCTCTGCTGGCCTTTCAGCTCGTTTGAGACAAATGAGGGAGAAACAACAAGATGGATTTGGCTGGTTGGTTCTGAGACTGCCAGCTTTTTCTTAGCAAGGGACGTTTCAGGGCGGGAAGTAATGGACTGCTTGAAACGCTCATAACAGGCACGCACATGCTGCGCGGGCTGCTTTCCCACGCCTTCAAGGATACGCCTGGACTGCTCATACAAAATACTTGCTTGCTCGAAGCTGCCATACTCTTCAAGCAGGGTAAGCAGGCGATAGAGTGCATCCTGGTCAGCGGGGAAGCGCACAAGGTGTTGTTCGAGCAATTCTTCCGCCAGACCGGTTTGACCGCGCTGGAGATAGTGATCGGCTAGATGGCGAATCATACGGCTGCGCTGCATCCAGAACGCCTGCTTGCGCTGTTTCACCCAGCGATGGCTCATCCATTCCACGCCCACATCATCGGCAAGTAATTCTCCGCGCAGAAGAGCGTTGGCTTGCTGCCAGAGAGCGAATGCTTCATCAGAGTTAGCAGCGCGAGTAGCTTGCGCAACCAGTTCGTCAAAGGCATCGACATCCACCCAGAGGCGCGGCTGTCCTGCCAGCCTCAGTAACTCGTTATTGTTGCGCTGCTCAAGCAGTTCCTCACCAGTGGTTGTGTTCAGCACCTTGCGCAGTACCTGGCAGGCTGATCGCAACGACTCACGCGCCCTTTCCTCGTCTGACTCTGGCCAGAGGACACCGGCGAGTACCTGTCTTGATGCCTGTCTCCCTGGCGCACAAAGCAAAAGCTTGAAGAGCGTCCGGGCTGAGGTGCGGCCACTCCACGCCATATCCTTTGCCTCGACGGGAGCCTGCCACACAATCTGGAAATCTCCTAAGAGGTATACGCGCAATAATGGTTGAGTTGCGTCCTGTCCTGACGGTTGTTCCATGCTTGCTGTTTCCCTGTTTTCCAAAGGTTCCTCTGCTCAAAGGATTGTTCAAGGCCTTCTAGGGAGGCGCTTCATCGCGTCCACCCGCCTGTGGTGCGCTATGAACGAGGTGGACGCGATGAAGCGCCTCCCTACAGGAACATCCCGCATTAATTTCTGAATCTGCATAGAACCCGGATAAACCTTACCTGGGTGCATTATAGCATAGCCTTTGGGCCGCTCAAGCCGCGTCAGCATTCTGTCACGCTGCCGTCCCTTGCTGTCACGCTCCTGTCCGCGCGATTCCTGTTTAACATGCGTTCTGTTACATCTATTTCTCATCCTATTTGTTATGCTCGATTCGGTGAACAGAAAGCTATTTTAACGAAAGGACAGACACATGGAGCAAACGGCAGGGAAGAGTGAGGTCGCCCGGTTGAGACAACGGATTGCAGAGGAAGAGGCGGCGGCCTGGCAGGCCTTGTATGGGTTGGCGATGGTAACGCGGCATGAACTGATTACGGCGCGGATGACAAGGGGAGCGGAACGAGTGTTACGGCTGATCGAAGAGGGGAGACACGCGGAAGCCCAGGCACTGCTGAATACGGAGAACTGGTGTGAGGACGAAACGAGTGCCCAGGAACAATGGGCAGAGGTGGAAAGGGGAGCAGGGCAATGAACCAGGAGCATGTTCCTACTCTGCCGATGAGCATCAATGATTTGCAAGCGTTACGGGCCATTCTGCAAAGTTACCTCGCGCTCTTGCCGAGGATGGTGCCACCTTCTCGCAAGCGGGATGAAGAGATGGCGTTAGTGCGCAGGCTGTACCTGCGCATGACGGGTATTCCACCACAGGCGCTTGAGGTACGGCTGAACCTGACTGCGGACGAGATTCAGGCTCTGGGGAAGGCGTTAGCCGGGTTTTGCGCCTTTGTGCGGCAAAAGGTTCCGGCTTCTTCTGAGCGCGAGGAGACGCTGGCATCTTTGGAACGATTGCGCGAGCATTTGCTTGGGATGCTGCGCTAACACAAGTTTTGCCCACCACCACATCCCAGGGACAGGCACGAGGCCCCCACCCCATTACCCCGCATCCTCCTGTCCCTACTTTCCACCAAGCAATCCACCAAAAAGCGCATCCAGGCAGCCTTCTGTGCAGCCTTCCGCGGCCATCTCCCCTAAAGCTTCTCGTCCGCCCCTGGTGAGGAGCATGGCGATAAGTAGGAGCAGCAAGAAGAGTACGACTATTCCTCCGGCAGCATAGATGAAGATGAGGTGCAGCTTGCCAGAGGTCAGTGCAGCGCCGATAAAAGGGCCAGCAAGTGCCGCAAGGAGCAGCACGAGACAGCCACAGCCGCGTAGCTTTGAACGGCGGCGTATCGCAGGCTGTGGAGGAGGCTGCATCACCTGGCTGGCTCCCGGAAATGAGAATGGATTTGGCGATGGCGGCATAAAAGCTTGAGGAGGAAGCTGACTGCCCATATCTGGCTGTAGTGAACTTACAGGCATCCCACAGGCATTACAGAAGCCAGCACCGGGTGCAAGTGGTTGCCCACAGTTTGTGCAATAGCGCTGCTGGGACTGATAGTCCATGTACCTGCTCCTTGTTAGGCGTTCTAGAAGGTAGCTTCCTTACTTGTCAGGGGCAGCATATCATATCACTGTAGGTTTTGGTAGAGGTTTTTGGCGAGAAAAAGTGCGTCACTTTTTGCAGAGAGATCATGAAGGCCATCCGACGAAAAAGGGGAAGATGGTCGCTTTTTTTCATAAGAATAGATGTGATAAAGTAAGCAAGGCTGCGTCTATCTATCTAGGAGTTGTCTAGAGGTGACATAAACATAAAAATCCCTCAGACAATTATAGGTGCCATTAAGAGAGAAATCAGATCGCCCCTGGTTGAAAGGAAAAGGCTATGTACAGTAATAACGACGCCTACCGGCGGGTACAGGAACAAATGGTAGAGCAAAAATTCCGGGAGCAATTGGCGGAAATGGAACGCAAAGGGCGAGGGGAGAACCTCAAAAACATTTTCAATGCTCCTGCTCCGAGGTGGGCCAGCATCCTCTTTCTGTTGATTTTATTGCTCCTGCTGGTGGGCTTCATCGCGGCCATTACGCTGCATCTTTTGTAGGAGGTATTCGCCTAGCCCCTTTCTGGCACTTTTTAAATGGTGAAAGCGTCTGGGTGGCAGGACGTTCCTTATAAAGGAGAAAGGAAAGCTTCTTCTTTCAAGAGACGATGCTGGTAGGTAGAAACCTCTCTGAACGTCGCAAGCAGTGTTTGCGACGTTTCTTGTTCCAGGGCGGGAACGAGTTGGGAGCGTTCTTCGAGCAGGTTGATATAACGGAGATAGCGGCGCAATCTTTCACCGCCATCAGGCTGCTCGTCAAGCATTGTTGATTGTGGCCAGGACAGGGTTTTCTGGAAGCAGGAATGCGCGAGTGAAAAGTACTCGCGTGCCTCTTTGGGAGAACATGCGAGACGACCCAGTTCCTCAAAAACTTCACCTGCGGCGTAGAAGGCTTCCAGCTTTCCCCATGAAAGCTGAATATTTTCCTGAAGAATCTTCTCGAGCAGGCGTGATAGTGAAAGCGGTTGGTGGGTCATATTGCCTGCAAGGACGGTTATGGCGCGTTGTACTGCATCCAGGGAGACCTGGGGCAGTACAAGAAGACTTAGAAGTTCCTGGCAAAGGCCCGTTGCACGTGCCAATTGCTGCTCAGCTCTTTCCTTCTGACCGTTTTGTTGAGCCTGGATGGCGCTTTGCAGAGCAACACGGATAAGATATGCGAGGGCCGTCCAGAGGATATCTTCACGCGGGTGAAAGGATGAAGGATTGAGGTTTTCCTGTGCTTTGAACAGCACTTGACGGCATTGCCCCTCTGCCTCATCCAGATAGCGCTGGTACTGTAGTTTTCCGGCGCTGTCATGTTTGCGCGCCATTTGCCTGCTGAGTACGCACATATCCAGGATAATCATGGTCTGCATCAAACTGACGATGGCCTCTCCTACATCATCATTACAGGCTTGATAAAGGACTTTGCTTTGCCCGAGCAGGCCTGCCGACTGCTGAACCACCCGTTCCATCTCCTCGTCACCTGCATCTTTCACCGGAGCAGATGAGAGCATACGTTGATAGAGCGCGGCCCAGGTACAATAACCTAGCCCTAGATAGATCAGCGCTGCCGTCTTCATATCTTGTTGCGTAGAGAGGCGCTGGCGGGCCTGTTCAAAATGTTCGCAAGCCTGTTGATAGGCACCGAGGGCGCGACAGGCATGCGCGCAATGCAAATGGACGTTGAGCAAGAGGGCAGGAGAGACGTTCTCTATCTGTTGAAGCAGGGTTAGCGCTCGTTGATGAAAGCGCAACGCCAGTTCATGAGCGGACAGGAGAGCATAGCAGAGGCCCATTTCATCGAGAATAGCAGGTTGTAAGGTGACGGGCGCTAGAGCTAAGGCCTGTTCTAAGGCAGTCAAGGCCGTCGTTGTTTGCTCCTGTTGGAGGGCAAGGTGTGCCGACAGCAAGAGCGCCTGTGCCTGGGTTTCCTGGCTCGTTCCTCTTTCTTGCGGCTCCTGCTTGTTAAAATAGTGATGCGCCTGTTCGCCCACCCGCTTAAGGAAGAAGTTCTCTTCCTGCTGAAGTTGCCTGGCAAAAAAACGTAATGCTGCTGCCGAGGGCACAATAGCGTCGCACTCAACTCCGCTCACATAGGACTTCGAGTACCGACCTCCTCCCAGTTTGGTCTGCGTGAGTCCTTGCTCGCGTCGTAACCGCCGGATCAGTTTGCCCACGGCATCTTGCATCGCGTTTTCTGCTCCTATCATTCCAGGAATCGGTTAATAAAGATTCTCGATGGTGTAGGGACGCGCTTCATCGCGTCCGGCCTCGTGAATTGGCGTGAGAGGCCGGACACGATGAAGCGCGTCCCTACAAGAATATCCGCATGTACTGGTGAATATTCATCAAAATGCATGTTCAGTATACGCATTGTGCCTTTTTTTGTCAAAACGTCTACATCATTACGTGTAATTCATCTTCGCCGCGTACAATCAATTCCTCTTCTTCAATGGGGAAGGCGAGTGTAAGTACACAGGCGTGATTGGTGGCCGAATCTATAGTGAAGATGCCATCATGCGCGAGGGCGATCTGATTGGTGAGATAGAGTTGCACGCCAAGCTGGGTAGAGTGCGAACTTGCGACGAAGGCGCGCAATTGACTCTCGGAGATGCCGGGCTTCGCTGAGCCAACGCTTTTGACACCCAGTAGTACCCAGGGACCATCTGTGCGGCGTTCGATGGATACATCTACGCTGATTTCCGCCGCCTTTGGGGAAGCGTAGACCGCGTAGAGAAGCATGGTCTCAAAAGCCTGGCGAACGCGCAGGGGGTCGGCGGTGACAATGAGATCTTGAGGAAAGCGGAGCGTAAGTGGAACGGACCTGGTAGCGAAGGTCTTTACTACATCTTGCACAACTTCTTTTAAATTCATCGGAACAGGATGGACCGCAAACATGCCCTGGTTGAGACGAGCAATGTCTACCACATCGGAGATGCCGCGCGCCAGCAAATTGAGCGTGTGCAGGCTACTTTCCGCGTCTCGTATATCTTTCTCGCGTCCTTCGCGTTTTGCTCGCTCCAGTATCAGATCAAGGCGTCCTCTTAATGGCTGCAGGAAGTTGCGTAGTTCATGGGTCATGATGGTGAGCAATTCCTCTGTCGTGCGCTTTTGATCCTGCTCGACATCTTGCTGCTTTATCTGTTCGACCAGTTCGCTGCGTCCAACAACGTGACCAACCCAACGGGCAATCGCTTCCAGGAAATGAAGGTCGTTTTCTGTGAAGAAATCCGGCGTAGCTGAGGCGGCCAGCACGACTCCACGGTGACGAGTCTGCACACGAAAAACCACGTCTAGCTGCGATTTTATTCCCAGACCGGCGATGATGCCTCGCGGTTCGTTGGGTATCTGGTCGGCATGACCTGTGAGGAAAGGAACGCCACTGAGAAAGACTTCAACGGCGCTGCCACCATTGGCAAGCGGCAAACGATTCATGCCGCTTGCGCGCTGCTGCTTTCCCATCGAGGTATCGCTGATATGCAGAGCGACCAGGGTATCAGTGGTGGGATCATGGAAAAAGAGCGCGACAAGATCGGCAGCCAGCACCTGCTGTACCTGCTGCACAGCCTGGTCAAGCATGAAATGAACGGCACTGGCCGGAAGTTCCAGCAGATGCTCGAGCGTGGCGAGCAGACTATCCTGTCGCTCGTTCAAGTATTCTTCTTGAGAGAAAGCATTCATGATGGCTGTCCTTTTCTGTCCCTTAAAACACGTATGTAGTTACCTCGAAAGATATTTCCCAACTTTCGCGACGACTTCTTTCATACTAAATGGTTTGGCGAGATAGTCGTCGGCCCCGACATCTGCGGCGATACGAACAATATTGTTGTTGGCGGAGATAAGAATAATGGGAAGATGCCGCGTGGCAGGCTGGCTTTTCAGATAGCTGCAAATAGCGCTTCCATCCCTACCTGACAACCAGATGTCTAAGAGCAGAACTCCAGGGACGTTTTCCTGAAGTGCCTCGAATGTTTCTCCCTCGCGCAAGGTGCGCACAGCGTAGCCTGCATCCTCAAGCATTAGAGAAAGGGCTTCGACAATAGCCGGGTCGTCGTCCACGATGAGTACCTCGCTGCTACTATTCATGGGGTTGCCTCTCCCCGGTCAAGCGTTCACCGGAACGAGTGGCGCTGGCGCGTTGTAAAGGCAGGCTGAAACAAAAGGTCGAGCCAGAACCTTTTTCGCTTTCGGCCCAGATGTTGCCTCCCTGTCGCCGGATAATTTCGGCGGATACATAGAGTCCCAGCCCAAGCCCTGGGAAAGTCTCTTCATGCGTACCCGTTTCGCGGAAAAAACGCTCAAAGACATGTGGCAGCCTTTCTTTGGCAATGCCGATGCCAAAATCCCGCACGCAAAGCGTCACCTCTTGCCGCGTGCATGAAATGGTGACAATGACGGTCGTGGCGTCAGGGGAATATTTCACGGCATTGGTCAGGTATTCATCCATGCGCAATGCGCTCTCCCCTGCTTACTATAAACAATGCGCGTTTGCTGACAGAGTATGGGTTCAGATGAAAAACATATTTTCGTTGACGGAGATAAAGAGATAGCAAACGTTTACATGCGTTTACGTACTTTCACAGTATACCTTTTGAGAGGGAAAGATACAAGCGGAACAAAGGCATGAATGCGCAATCTATAAGAAGTTTTTCCTGACCGCGACCGCTATAATGGCTGCACTATCAGAAAGGAGCGCATCAGCATGACGAACTACAGCTATGCAAGCATCAGCGAAGTCAGTGAGTTGATACGGCAGAAGCAGATCTCGCCTCTGGAATTGACGAAGGGTTGTTTAGAAAGAATTGAAAAGCTTCAGCCACAACTGAATGCATTTATCACAGTGACAGCCGAGCAGGCATTGCAGGACGCGGCAAATGCTGAGCAAGAAATACAGGCTGGCAAGTGGAAAGGGCCGCTGCATGGTATCCCCGTTGCGGTAAAGGACTTTTTTGATACGGCGGCGATTAGAACGACGGCGGGCTTTGCGCCTTTTGAAAATCGCGTGCCGACAAAGGATGCTGAATTGGTGACGCGCTTGAAAGAGGCCGGGGCAATTATGGTGGGGAAGCTGAATATGCACGAATTGGGGATGGGTACGACGTCGGTTACGAGCCATTTTGGGGCGGTGCATAATCCCTGGAATACTGGATACGTGGCGGGCGGCTCATCGGGCGGCTCGGCGGCTGCGGTCGCAGCTGGGCTATGTTATGCGACTATTGATACGGATGCCGTTGGATCGTGTAGATTGCCAGCCGCGATCTGTGGCGTGGTGGGGTTTAAGGGAACGTATGGCTTGCTCAGCCCGAAGGGCATTCTTGAAGGAGAGCAGGCGGATGATTTTATCCTGCTGCATTCTCATCCTACCTTTATGTGCCGCGCAGTTGAAGATGCGGCCATTCTACTGAATGCGCTCGCCACACCTGAAGCGAGCGAGATCCGGGTGAAAAGCGATTACCGGCAGGCATTGAGCGCAAACCAGAAGCTGCGGATTGGCGTTGCGCGAAATTTTAAGGCAAGCGATGAAGTGCGAAAGGCTTTTTCGCAGGCGCTAGAGACGTTCTACAATTTGGGTTACAGTACGCAAGAGATAGATGCCCCTCTCGAATTTCCCTCCACTGATCTCCAAAGGATAGAGCAAGACCGTCAAAGCATCTCGCAAGTGTTGTTCCGGGATGTCGATGTGTTGATTTTGCCAACGACGACCGATGTGACCCCGACTATTGAAGAGGCCAGGATAGGGGGAGATCAGGCAGTTGCCGCAGATAATACCTTCTTTGCTAATTATTATGGCTTTCCGGCAATCAGCATACCCTGCGGCTTTAGCGACAAGGGATTGCCATTGGGTTTGCAAATTGTGGGGCCGCGCTGGGGTGAAGGCGTTGTGTTGAATGCAGCTTATGCTTTCCAGCAGGCGACCTCATGGCATAAAAAACATCCCAACCTTGTTTAGGATAGTATAAAGGATTTGCGCTGATGATTTTTGAGAAATAAAGAGGGTCTATCCAAGGCATGTCATCCTGAGCGCAGCGAAGGATCTCCTGGCCGAGCGATTCGGGTGGTGAGGCTGGAGATCCTTCGCTGCGCTCAGGATGACAGGGCCGGATATCCTCTTTTTAGTTGTAAAAATTCATCAGTGCGGCCCTACATTAGAACATGATCTATTTCCATAATCTTCAATAAAATTCATAAAAACGAGGGCGCATTCTGTCCTCGTTCAAATGTATACTTGAAATATGAAAGACGTCAAGCGAATAGAAAGAGGAATTTCTGGATGAACGCAACATCTATTCCCGCGACACATTCTGATAAGGCACATCTGCGGGGGTTTGCGCTGGCAAGTGTGATGGTTGCATTGATGCTTTCGCTGTTTCTGGAAGCGCTGGATCAGGCAATTGTTGGGACGGCGATGCCGCGCATTATTGCCTCGTTACATGGGCTGGGGGAGTATACGTGGGTGGTAACGGCGTATGTACTGGCTTCGTTGACCATGATTCCGGTGGTGGGGAAGCTTTCTGACCAGTTTGGGCGTAAATGGTTTGTGCTGATCGGTACGGGCATCTTTCTGCTGGGTTCGCTGCTTGCTGGAGCCTCGCAGACCATCGACCAGTTGATTATATTCCGGGCGCTGCAAGGTGTGGGAGCAGGCATGGGTATGGCGCTGGTGGGCACCATCATTGGAGATCTCTTTGAGCCTGCTACGCGCGCAAAGTGGATGAGCCTGTTCGGAATCGTGTATGGGGTTTCCAGTCTGACCGGCCCGACTATTGGCGGATGGCTGGCCGAGCATGGCCCATTATTGGGAAGTCTGGTCACAGATGCCACACGCTGGCGCTGGGTGTTTTATATCAATTTGCCGTTGGGTCTGATCGCATTGATCGCGCTGCTGATCTTTCTGCCGACCAATGTTTCGGTTCGTTCCAGCAGCTTAAAAGGTTGGGCCGCGCTGCGACAGGTCGATTTTCTGGGAGCTATCCTCTCGGCGGCGGCGAGCATCTGCCTGTTGCTTGGATTGAGCCTGGGGAGCGCGCAGGGGACTGGCTGGACATCTCCGCAAGTGTTGGGCTTGCTGACATCTGGCGTCATCTTGTTCGCGCTGTTCTTTGTGGTTGAGCGCAGGGTTGCGGAGCCAATTTTGCCGCTTAACCTGTTCCGCAACTCGGTGTTTACGGTATCCTCGTTGCTGGCGCTTTTGCAAATGATGCTAGTGCTGGGCTTCACGCTCTATATGCCGCTCTTTTTGCAGGGCGTACTGGCGGTCTCGCCAACAATTTCTGGTCTGGTAATGACTCCTCTTTCGTTGAGCATGGTGGCAAGCGCCACGCTGGCCGGGCCGTTGATTGGAGCTTTTAAACGCTATCGCTTCATTGCGATAGCAGGGGCGGCTTTGATGGTCGCAGGAACTTTCTTCGTTGCGCTCATGACGCCGCAGACGAGTTTATTGCAAGCCGTACTGTTTATGATCGTGGTTGGCTTAGGCACAGGCGTCTTCTTCATCGTGCCAACGCTGGCGGCTCAGAATGCGTTGCCTGCAAGCCAGATGGGCGTGAGTACGGCTGCTACGCGCTACCTGGGCCAGATGGGAGCCACGCTGGGCATCGCGATTGTGGGAACGGTGGTAAATAGCAGCGGTTCCTTCGCGCAGCACCTGCCGACTAACGAGAGTGGAAAAGAGTTGCTGGCTACTGCGCTTCAGCATGGCTTCGTGGCGGTGCTGATCTTCGCGGTGATCGCGCTGATTGCCACATTCTTCCTCAAGGATGTGCCCTTCGGCGCAAATTCGCCAGACGATGCGGTGGTTGAAGAGAGCGATGAGGTAGTTGAGAAAGAGCTTGTCGAGGTCTGATTAAAGAGGGTGATCCAAGTCGCCTTGTTAAAGAAGAGAACCTGGCCTGTCATCCTGAGCGCAGCGAAGGATCTCTGGTGCCGACACACGAATCGTCGGGGAACGGAGATCCTTCGCTGCGCTCAGGATGACAAGGGGCGCGTCATTTTGAACGAGACAAAGATTCTTCCAAACGAGCCACAAATTCCTCTTCCTGTCCCTCTCTGAAGACGCCGTAGATATAGCGATCAGGGCGTACAAGCACGAAAAGATCGGGGGAAAGCGATGGAAAGAGTTGCGTGTTAAGTGAGCGTTCTTGAATGGCGACGAAACGAACACCCAGGCGTTTCCAGAGTGGAGAGCGCAGGTTCGCAAAGGCAGCTTCAGGAGCGTTGTGCAGGCGTAAGAGGGCGAAGCCGGGGCCGAGTATTTCATCGAGCAGGACGTGGCGACCTGTCGAGGTGGTGATTTCGGGTTGGGGAAGCATGAGGCCAGAAAGCTTCCTGCTTTCCTTCGTGCTGTTGAAGTGAAAAAAGCCTTGCCTGTAGTGCGGCGGCGGCTTGATACGGGCTTCTGTGAGATATTCACGAACGATGGGCAGCGTCTGGATGCCGCGAAAAGCGCCGTCGCGCAGCCGGGCGCGGGCCTTCGAGGTTGGCATAACGACGTTTCCCAGAAAAGTGGAAAGGCGAATCAGTTCGCCGGTATGCGCGCGGCGTTCGAGCGTGTAGGTATCGAGCAGGGCAGGTGAAGCGTTTCCCTGCAGGACAAGCGCGAGTTTCCAGGACAGGTTATGGGCATCGCGCAGTCCGCAGTTCATGCCCTGGCCGCCGAATGGGGGCATGAGATGAGCGGAGTCGCCGAGGAGAAAGACGCGGCCCCGGGAGAAGGTGGGGGCAAGAGCGGCATAAAAGGTATAGATTGCGGCGCGCTGGATTTGCGGGTCTGACGGGCCGCCATGCTGCCGGACAAGCGAACAAATGCGTTCCGGCTGTGTAAGGTCTTCCTCGCTCTCCCCAGGAAGGAGCATGAATTCCCAGCGCCGGGCATCATGCGGTGCTGGAACGGTGACGGCGGGACGCTCGGGATTGCAGAAGAATTTGACAACAGGCGTCGGGTCGGGATCATGCACCGTATCAATCACCAGCCACTTTTCGCTAAAGGTTGAGCCGCGTAGAGGGATGTTCAGGGCGTGACGGATGGCGCTTTTGCCGCCATCGCAGGCCAGCAAGCAGGCACATTCAAACCGTTTCAAAGCCCCTTCAGACGTTCTCACTGAGATAATGACGCTTTCCTCTGTCTGTTCAAGGGTTTCGACCGTGTGCTGGAACTGCATGGAGACATGCGGGAAACGATGCAAACCATGTAGCAAGGTGGCTTCGAGTTCGGGCTGGTAAAAGGTGGAGATGAGAGGAAAGCCGTTGCGCCTGCTGGTGGGAGCCGCCTTCGCAAAAAGGCGATTACCGGATATATAGTGGGCTTCAACATTGAGCAGCAAATTTTCAACGATGGGGTGATGCAGCCCCATCGCCTGGCAGACACGCAGGCCCTCGTCATCGATGGAGATGGCCTTTGGGAATTCGCTCAACCCCGAATTGCGTTCAAGGACCAGCACATCGATGCCATAGAGGCCGAGCAAGTTCGCTGCCGCAAGGCCAGTAGGGCCAGCGCCAACTATGACAATGGAGAAGTAGGGAGGTGGTTGTGACATATAACAAACCTGCTGAAACTCTCTATGTTCGTTCCTGCATTATATCATGACCGGCGAAAAGCTGAGCGGGAAGTACAGCAACCTATCTTTACAATAATCTCGAGTAAGCACAACTATAAGTATTAAAACAAGATTAAGAACTATAAATAGTAGTAGTACATTCCGGTAGTTTTAGCAGGCTCACCAGCTTACAGACGTCTGACTTCTTGTACAATAGCGATAGTTCTATTAACGATTCTGGGGTATTGAATGTTTTCATCAAACTTCCGCGTTCAAGAACGCACGCCGCATGGTTCCCTGAGACGGACGAGATTGATACGCATATCGTTTGATGAGCGTCATCGACAAGAGGATTGGCGTTCAGAGCGGCAGACAGCGCCGATGCCGCAGCTACTGGAGACACCGGTGGCGATCAAGGCGATCAGCAGCAGCAAAAAGAGTTACTGGCCCTGGGTAAAGGGGATACTGGGACTGCTGGTTGGCGTTGGTTTTCTGTTGCTCGTCTTCCGGCTCGTTGATTTACCGGCAACGCTTCGGATTATTACGCAGCAGGTGAGAACGGCGCGAGGAATGGTGATGACGCTGCTGGCGAGTACTGTATTCGTTCTGGCCTTCACCTTTCGCGCTCTACGCTGGAAGCTGTTCTTGAATCCGGTACAGAAAGTTCGGACGTTCACGGTTATCCGGCTGTTTCTGATCGGCGTCTTCTTGAATTTCCTGCTGCCGATACGCGCAGGCGAACTGGCAAAAAGCTTGATTCTCAAACGTTCTCGCGGTTTGCCTATCTCGCAATCGCTGCCTACCATTACGATGGACAAGGCCTTTGATCTCCTGCCTGCGCTCTTTTTGCTAACGATTGTGCCTCTGCTCGGCGTGCAGTTGGACAGCAGGTTCTGGTACGTGTTGTGGCTGGCAAGCGCCTGTTTGATTGGTCTGATCTTTTTCATCTGCCTCGCGGCCTGGAAACGAAGTATGGCGCACAGTCTGTTGCATAAAGTTACAGCCATATTTCCAGGCGGCATTGGCGGCAAAATCGAAAGCCTCGTTACGAATTTTGTGGACGCCATGTTATTGAGCGCTCGCGATCCGCGCATCCTTTTTTCGGCGCTATTGCTGACCGCGATCGCGGTCACGTGCGATGGGCTGTACAACTTTTTCGCGTTCTGGGCGATTGGCTACCCAATTACCGTTGGCGAGGCCATCTTTGGCTATATGCTCTTCAATCTCTTCTATATTCTTCCCAATCCGCCTGGACAGGTAGGCAGCAATGAAGTGGTGGGGTTGCTCATCTTCACAGGGCTGCTGCACATTCCGGCAGACAGCGTTACGGCAATGGTGCTGTTCTTCCATTCCTGGTCGGGTGTGTTAATGTGCGCAATGGGCCTGCTCTCGCTCAGCACGCTCAAGGTGTCATTTTCCAGTATGTTGAAAGTGCGCGCCGAGGGAGAAAAGGTTATTTAATCCGGCAGGTGATAGGCATACATCTGGTGGTTGACATACTCTGCATGCACATAGTACAACTTGCCATTTGAGACTGCCGGGGTGTTAAAGGATTGGCCGCTCATGACAGGAGAAGTCCAGAGCAGGCGGCCAGTGGTGGCGTCAATGGCGTACATCCAGGTCTGGCTCGTTGAAACGCCGCTGACATAGAGTACGCCGTTGGCAATCTGCGGCGTGTTGCCATTGTAGGAACCAGAAGTATTTGATATCCAACGAATTTTTCCGGTCAGGGCATCAAAGGCATAAACAGGGTCTATGGATAGATAGACAAGGTCATTCGCCACTACCGCAGTGGAGCCGCTTGTGAAGTCTTTGGCAGGCGAGGTTCGCCAACGGAGAAAGCCTTTCTGCGCGTCAAAAGCAGCAAGCCCTCCTGGAGCGCCGATGTAGACCATGCCGTTTGCTACCGTCGGAGAGGCATTAAGATCAACACCACCTGAAATTGGTTCGGATAACCAGCGCAGTTTCCCGCTCATGGCATCAAAGGCGGCAATCTGTCCAGTACCAGGGGTGTTACGGTTTACGCAGACATAAACCAGTCCATTTGCCACCACCGGGGAAGCAGAGAAAGATGTGCCGGTGGAAGAGGACGTCCAGCGTAAATTGCCAGTGGTCGCGTCAAAGGCGTAGATATGGGTATAGCCTGTGATATAGACGAGCCCATTCGCTACAACGAGTGAGCTACCAAGAGTGTCGGTAGTAGGAGAAAACCAGCGTCTATGCCCTGTAGTTGCATCAAGGGCATAGACACCCTCCTGTTGCAAGCAAATATAGACAACGCCATTAACTACCGCAGGCGTGGAATTCCCGCCCGTGTTTGTAGTTCTATATTCCTCTGAAACCCAGCGCAGTTTCCCACTTCCAGCATCGAATGCGTATACCGGGCCTTTGTACGAGCCGACATAAATCGTATTGCCGCTTATAATAGGGGAGAAGAAAAAGTCCGCCCCAAGCTGCTGTGGAGACCACCATTCCGATAGGCGGGAGACATTGGTAACATTCAGAGTGTGTTCATGAGTATTGAAGCCAGTATGTTGTGCGTCAAAGCCAAACATAACATCGGGGAAAGAGCTGCCCGCTACGGATGAAGGCGGCTGCGCTTTCCTGGCAGGAACAACGGTGAAGTTATGAGAGGTCGAATGCAGCGCGAGGAATGTTCCGACGCCAGCGGTGACTGCTGCGCCTGTTAGCAGACCGCCGATAAGCACTTTGCGGCGTGAAGGATTCTCGGGCTTCTCTAATATCCGCTCTCGGCGAGGAGAGGAGGTTTCAGGAGGCAGCAATTCCTGTCCAGAAGAATAGCGTTCGCGTACCCGTTCGGGTGCGTCGGTTTGCGTATCAGGCACTGTGAAAATGCGCTTCTCTGGACGGCGGGTAGCAAGGATCTGTAAACGCGCCTGCACCTCGGCTATGTTCGCGGGGCGGTTCTCCGGGTCTAGCCGGGTCATATGGTGGAGCAGGTCTTCGAGGTTCGTTAGTTCCCGCGAACCGTAGATGCGTAGTGGGGAGAGGAAAAAGGGTCTCTCTGAGGGGTCTTCGCCTGAGAGCAGGTAATGGAGCAGTACACCCAGGCTGTAAATGTCGCTGCGTGGGGTGGTCTGAGCTTTGCCATATTGCTCTGGCGCGGCGTATCCAGGAGAGCCGAATGGCACAGTATCTTTGATTTGCCCTGGCTTGAAATGGCGCGCAATGCCAAAATCGATGAGATAGACCTGTTTAGCAGGAGTACACATAATATTGGCGGGTTTGAGATCGCGGAAAATGATCGGCGGCTGGCAATGGTGCAGGTAATCGAGGACGGAGCAGAGTTCAAGGCCAATGGCAAGCGTTTCTTTGAGCGAAAGGCGATGATCGGGTTGGCGAAGCACGTAGTCTTCGAGCGTTTCGCCCTCAATGAAGTCCATAACGAGATACCAGTGTCCACCCTGGCTGAAGTGGTCATAGATATGCGACAGGTGGGGATGCATAAGATTGGCAAGCATACGCGCCTCGCGCTTGAAGTCTTCAATGGCCTGGCCTCGTTCCTTCGGGCTAAGACCGCTCTGGCTCATTTCTTTGACGGCGACCTGACGACGAAGTTGCATATCCTCTGCCTTATAGACAGCAGCAAATCCACCCCGGCCAACCTGCGTGAGAATGCGGTAGCGGCCATCGAGAAGCTGTCCGGTGGTCAGCAGGCCGGTCACGCTAGTCGAAGAAGTGGATACAGTCGCATCAAGGGGAGAGCCACAGGTCATACAGAAAACGGCTTGAGGCTGGTTAGCGGTACCGCAGGCTTCACAGGAACGAGTAGACATAGCTATGTCTCCTTATTTTTCATCTCACATTTCTAAAAGGTAAAAGGAGAATGGCAAATTGCGCGGTTCGAGCGTATTTTTCTAAGGCAAATGTCTATTTTAAAGAATAGTTGTGCTTGTTAAGCAAGACGTGTGATGAAGGCAAGCAGTCACAAAAGAACAGGCTTGTTTTTTGCTGCTTTCCAGCATATAATCATCCACAATTGTATGTTGGGGAGCAAAAACAAGTGAGGCAATCATGCCAAAGAGCGCGCAATACGTTATTTCCTGGTTTCCAGAGCAGAGGGCATACCTTGTCAACGAGCAGGGAAATGGAGCGGCAATTGCTGTGCCGGAGGGAGAAAGCTGGCGGCAGTGGCTTGGGGAGCATCGTTCGTTCGCTTTTCATGGGCGCAATGGACAGATCAATGTGCTGAAAGAGAAACGCAGTCGCGGGGGCGATGATTACTGGTATGCCTATCAACGACATGGAAAACAGATGCTCAAGCGCTATGCCGGGCGGAGCGCGCAATTGAGCATGGAGCGGTTGGAAGAGATCGCGGCGCTGCTGGCGATGGGGGAGGATGAGGCAACGCGGGAAAATACGCAAGCCGAAAGAACAGCCTCTATTATCAATCCCGCGCAATTTGAGCCGCTTTTGGTGACGAAATTACAGTTGCCGCGTATGCAGAAATCGTTGTTGAGGCGCGAGCATCTTTGGCAGGCGCTGGATAAGGGTCTCGATTATCGTTTAACGGTTATTTCGGGGCCTGCTGGATATGGCAAGACAACGGCAGTAGCGCAGTGGATCACAGAACGAAGTTCGCACCCGGATTTTCCTCGTGTTGCTTATATTGCGCTGGATGAAGGAGATAACGACCCGATTCGCTTCTGGCGATATGTAATAGCGGCCTGTCAGAAATTCCAGGCAGGTTTTGGTAAGGAGGCACTGGATTTGCTGCTGGCAAGCCGACTGCCGCCGTTCGAGGCGCTGGATTTGCTGCTGGCAAGCCGAATCCCGCCGTTCAAGCCGCTGGATATGATGATTACTGTCATGCTTAACGAATTAAGCCAGCTTGAGCAGCCATGCGTCCTGATACTGGATGATTTTCATGTTATTGATGCGCAGCAAATACGCGAAACGCTTAGCTTTTTTCTGGAACATTTACCAATCTCGCTTCACCTGTTGCTGCTGGTGCGTGGTGAATCGGCGCTTTCTTTGACGCGCATGCGGGCGCGCAACCAGTTGCTAGACATCTACCCGCCATACCTGGGCTTTTCTCTGGAAGAGACGGGCGCATTTTTCAAGCAGGAACTTCCTTTTACGCTCTCGACAAAACTCTTGCGTGAAATATACGAGCGGTTGGAGGGCTGGCCTACGGGCATACGGCTGCTCGCCAGTAGACTGCAAACAGCAGAAAGCGAGCAAGAAGTTGAACACATGCTTGCATCTTTCACAGGCAGTCATTGGAGCCTTCAGGATTACTTTTTCCAGGAGGTGGTACGTACACTGCCGCAGGAATTACAGGCGTTTCTGTTGCAAACAAGCGTGCTGCCGCGTTTAACGGCTGCGCTTTGTGATGTAGTATTGGAACGCGAAGATAGCGCAAAGATGCTTGAGGCGCTGCATAATAGCGACCTTTTTATCATTCCGTTGGATGCGACAGGCGAATGGGGGCGTTATCAAACTCTTTTCTCCGAAGCCATGCAGCAAGAGGCGCGTAAGCGGCTGGGAGAGGAACGGCTGCGCAAGATTGCTGAAGCGGCGAGCCAGTGGTATGAACAGCACAACTATCCCGTTGAGGCTATTGAGACCGCGCTTAACGCCTCAGCATTCAGGCGTGCCGCCAACCTCATTCAGCAGTATGTTGAAAGCAAGCAGCAGAGCAGCACGCCAACGATACCGGAGTTGTACGACCTGAAGTGGTGGCTGGAACGGCTGCCGGAAGAAGAGTTGGAGCGCAAACCTGACCTGTGCGTGCAATATGCCATGATCTTGCTTTTCACGTTGATGGAAAATCCACGGCTTACACAGCCAAAAGAGCGGATATACCAATTGCTGCAAGTCGCGGAACAGAAATGGCGTGACGCGAATAATACGGCGAAACTGGCTGAGGTCTTCTCATTCCGCTCGATGCTGGCTCGCCAGGAGGGGAAAATGCTGCAGGCGGTGACATGGGCGAAAGAATCGCTGGCATGGCTGCCACCGGAGAATCGCATCTGGCGCACGATTGCGTTGACGGTGGTAGGCTTTGGAGAAACGCGGGATGGCAATCTGAAGCTTGCGCGCAAATACCTGCTTGAGGCTTTGATTCTCAGCGAGCAGCAGGGCAACCGCCTCTACGCGCGGGCGAGTCGTGGCATGCTGAGTTGGGTAAGTAGCGAGCAGGGTGAACTGCATTCCGCGGCGGAGCAGTTTCGCCAGTTGCAGGCTGAGGCGCGGATGCAGGAGGACTATGACGATGTTGCTCGCACGCAGTTAGGGCTGGCTCAGATTCATTACCAGTGGAATCAGCTTGAGGAGGCAAAAGAGGCTACCCAGGAGGCTTTAGCTATTGGCGAGCGAATGGGCATGGAAGATTTTCTGGCGCTGGGAACGGCAAAATTGGCGCTGATTGAACATGCGGAGAGCCAGACGGCTCAAGCCCGGCAACGGCTGCTAACATGGCTGGCGGGAAGAACAATGCCGCAGACACCTCATAGCTACCACCTTTACCGCGAAGTGCAGGCCACGCTGGCACGTTTGTACCTGGCAACTGGCGATCTGCTTTCTGTGGAACGCTGGTTTGAGAGTATCGAGCAGCGTGAAGAGACGCTACCACGCACTCAGAGGCAACATGAGCAACTCCTGAAGGCGCGTTTCTTGCTGGCTCAGCAAGAAACCGAAGAGGCTATAGAGCAGCTTGAGCAGCTAAGCGCAGCCACGCAGGCAACAGGTCATTCCGGCTTGCAAAGAGAAGCTCAGGCGATACTTGTGCTGGCCTATTTCCAGCAGGGAAGACGCGAACGATGGAAGCAGCAATTACTTGAGCTGCTGGCGACTACGCGGAGTGAGAATTACCTGCGGCTCTATCTCGATCTGGGTGAGGAGATGGCAGAACGTTTGCGAGAACTGCTACCGTGCATCTCCGATAAAACGCTGCTTAGCTATGCGCGTAGAATACTGGCAGCATTTGATAAGGGGACTGGCGCGTCAGATGCGAAGGCAGGTGAAGCTGTTCTGTTAGAGCCGTTGAGCGCGCAGGAGCAGAAGGTGCTGCGATTGCTGGCGGCTGGCAATTCTAACGCGGAGATTGCCCGCGAACTGGTCGTTTCGGTCAATACGATACGCACACAGGTGCAGAGCATTTATCGCAAGTTGAACGTCAATAATAGGGTTGAGGCGAGTGAGGCTGCGAGAAAATTGGGATTGGTGTAATTCCACAACGCCAATGTCCTGATGCACTTTCACCACCAGAATCGACAATCCTAACATGTCATGCTGAGCGCAGCGAAGCATCTTCTGTGCCGGGCGATTCATGCGTCGAGGCCAGAGATGCTTCGCTGCGCTCAGCATGACAGGGGTGGAGGATTTCCCCATTGCAATAAGATTTCATCCAATCAATCGTCCTCGTGGATGATGCGCGTTCATCCACTTTGCCAGTACAGTAGGGACTATAGAACAATATGACTGGAGAACATTTTTATGAGTGTATCAGAAATCCCTACTACACAACAGACTGAGAACGCGGGCCAAACGAAACCGGGGCGCAAAGCATTACTCTTCCTGATGGTAATGGCGTTCTTCAATACGATGGGCATGACGATTGTGGGACCGGTCGTGCCATTCATGACTTTGAGCCACTTGAGCAGTCCGAATGATCTGGCGCTGGTTGTCACTTGGATGGCCGCAAGCTATGCCATCTGCCAGATGATCGCGGCTCCCGGATTGGGCCTGCTCAGCGACCGCTTCGGACGCAAGCCGATTTTGTTCATCTGCCTGCTTGGTTCGGCGATTGGCTACCTGCTCTTTGGACTGGGTGGCGCGCTGTGGATACTCTTCCTGGGGCGTATCATCGACGGTTTGACAGGAGGCAACTTCAGCGTCCTCTTTGGCTACCTCGCGGATATTACAGAGCCGGAGGAGCGCGGTAAGTACTTTGGCATGGTTGGAGGGGTATCAGGCGCTGGCTTCATGGTCGGTCCCGCCATCGGCGGATTGCTGGCGAATATCAGCTATAGCACCCCGTTTCTGGTATCCGCTGGAGTGATCACCCTTACTATCATCTGGGGATACTTTTTCCTGCCGGAGAGTTTAAACAAGGAGAATCGCGTGAAGGCGATTCGCGTGAGTGATCTGAACCCGCTCAAACAGATGGGTGTTGTGTTCCGGCTGGCAAGATTGCGCTGGACATTGCTGGCCGGTTTCTTCTACTACTTCCCGTTCGCGATGTTGATTTCACTGCTGACCATTTTGATGAAGGATAGCCTGGGCTGGAATGCTACCCAGGCGGGACTGATGGGAACAACGGTCGGGGTAGTCGATATTATCACCCAGGGCATACTGGTCGGTAAATTGTTGAAGATCTTCGGCGATGTGAAGCTGAGCATTGGTTCGTTGATACTGGTGGCATGCAGTTATGTGGTGATTGGAGCCGTTGCGTTCATTCCTTCGCCCATCCTGTTAATCTGCGGGGTGATTCTCTTCGCAGGCGCAGGCGGCCTTGTCGAAAACGCGCTGCGGGGTTTGACCTCGCGCCTGGCTGAAGCAAATGAGCAGGGCCGGGTAAGTGGCGCGGGTCAATCGCTATCCTCGCTGGCAATGATCCTGGGTCCGCTACTCGGCGGCGTGGCATATACCCAATGGGGGCATTTTGAGACGTATAGCTCCGGCGCGCTCTTCATCGTGCTGGCTATGGTCTCGGTAGGAATGGCTGTTCCTGCATTGAGGAGGCACAAGGAGGAGATAGAGGCGGGGGCTTGAAATAGCGACAGCCTGATTTCTGTAGGGACGCGATTGATCGCGTCCTGCTGGCCTGCCTGCGCATCCGGGGCAGGACGCGATCAATCGCGTCCCTACAGAAATCAGGTAATTATGCAATAATAGCAACCGCATTAAATATGTTCAGCGCAAGCGTTTCGTTGCCCTGGATGTTCGCCACCTGTATGGCCCTTTCTTTCGCTATACCCTTTGTATAAAGCTTCCAGGCGGTATCTGAGTCAAGTGTAACGGTCGCGGAGGGGATGATAGACGTTTCCGTGAAAAGAGACCAGCGATCCTTGTCGCGCATTAAAAACCAGCTTTGCTCCACGTTTTCCACAACCTTCAGTTCAACTACGGTCTGTTCTGGTGCTGCAACATTGCGAAATGTCCAGGGTAAAGCCCTGGCAAAGGTATCCAAAACCGGTGCGAGAAATACTGCTTCAGTGAGACCGGGTCGTCCAACTGCTTCCCGTATATGCTGCTGGTGATGCCAGCGTTCGGTATACTCGCGGGCAACATCCAACCAGACTGGAGCGGGATCAGGCCCGGCCCAACTGACGACGCCGTTGGTCTCCATAAGTGGAAGGCTCTTGAAGTAGGAGATGACCTGGTGACCGGTGAAATCTAATAGATCACAGAGCAAATGAGTACTCATCCGGCGCGTTGCATCCACCCAGAGTTGATTGTTCGCGTTAATCCGGCTAACAAGATCAGGGCCGGGAGGAAGAAGGCCAGAGGTGTCCTTATCCCTTCCACGCGAGAGCTGGCCGATTTCATCTCCTAAGAGGTGCAGGGCAATATCCTTGACCGTCCAACCTGGGCAGGGAGTATCATTGTTCCATGCCTGCTCCGGTAGTTGACGAAGCAATTGCAAGAGACGCTTCAGCAATGGCTCAAAAAGGTCAACGACAATAACTGGCTCCGCTGGTTGCATAAGAAATCCTCTTTTTGATGTATTGTATGCTATTACCAACTTACCTTTGTCATCCTGAGCGCAGCGAAGTATCTGCGGTTCTGGCGCACGATTCGGCTGGGGGACGCAGATTCTTCGCTGCGCTCAGGATGACATGTGAGCGGGTCTTTTTCATAATGTGCTATTTTCTCAATGCCAGCACGACATTCGCCCCGCCCCAACTGCGGCCAGCGATCAACGCATTATGTATCTCGCGCTCCTGTGTTTTCTGAACGATTGGTAGTCCATAGCGCGGGTCGGCTTCGCCGGTGGTTGTTGGTAGAACAAGGCTATGTTTGAGGGCGAGCAAGGTAGTGATGGTATCAATTGCTCCGGCGGCGGCGAAAGGGTGGCCGTAAAGAGTACGGGGAACACTGCTGAGAAGTGATGCGGCGTGAGGGCCGAAGACGGTATGGATAGCCTCTGCTTCGGCCTCATCGAGGATGGGCTGAGCGCGGCCATCAAGGCTGAAGTAGTCGATATCGGCGGGGCGCAGGCAGGCTTCTTGTAAAGCGAGTCGTATTGCGTCGGCATAGTGTTCATGCTCTGGTGAAGGATGATAGAACCGCTGCGTGGTAGCGGTCTGGGCATAGGCTGTGATTTCGCCGTAGATGGGCGCGCCTCGCCGTAATGCATGTTCGTAGTCTTCAAGGATACAGATACCAGCGCCCTCGGCAGGGAGCAGGCCGCGCGCATGGTGATCAAAGGGACGATAGGCAGTTGGGTCGTCTCCGGTTGTGAAAAGGCCGCTTTCGGAGAATAGGAGAAGGAAGTAAGGATGAACAGGAGCTTCACATCCACCCGCCAGAAGAATATCTGCCTCGCCGCGTTGAATGGCATGATAGGCCAGACCCAGGGCATCAAGGCCGCCCACCAGGTCATTGACGGGCGTTTTGCAATAGCCCTGGAAGCCGTAACGCAGGGAGAGCTGTCCGACGTTAGCAACCTGTAGCCAGGCGATGGCGCTGTAGGCGCTCATAAAACGCGGGCCGCGAGTGTGCAGGGCATGAATCTGTTCAATGACAAACTCCGCGCCGCCAAAGGTGTTAGCAATCACCGCGCCAACACGTCGTGGGTCTACATCCGCGATAGAAAGAGAAGCGTCTTGTAGGGCTTCCGCAGCAGCAACAAGCGCAAGGTGCGTTACACGGTCGGTGCGATTGACCAGTTTGCGGTCAAGATAATTTTCTGGAAGAAAATCAGCTATTTCACCAGCGACACGGATAGGCAGATCACGGGTTGAGAAACGCTGTACCGGCTGAATGCCGGATTTCCCCTGCGAGAGCGAACGCCAGAAGGTCTCTTTGCCAATGCCATTTGGAGCCACCACGCCAAGCCCCGTCACAACCACCCGCCGGGGAGATATTGTATACCCTGGCGTTTTTTCCCCATCCCACCCCGGACAGGCACGAGGCCCCCGCCGCTCATCCGCGCCGCCCCCTGTCCCTACGGGGAAACGGGCGAGAACAAGGGCCGTATTCACTCCTCCAAAGCCGCTTGAATGGGTGAGCGCGTAATCTAAATGGGCCGGGCGGGCAACATTGGGGATGTAATCCAGGTCGCAATGCGGATCAGCGAACTCTTGATTGATCGTCGGTGGAAGCAGTTGATGCTCAAGGGCGAGGGCAGTGACAATGGTTTCAATGGCGCTGGCGGCTCCCTGGGTATGACCGATCATCGATTTAGTGGCGCTGATGGGAATGCGAGAGGCATAATCGCCAAAAACGGCCTTGTAGGCAGAGGTTTCGGCGCGTTCGTTATAGGGAGTCGAACTGCCGTGTGAGTTGATGTAGCCAAGTTGCTGTGGGGAAAGAGCGGCTTTTTCTAGAGTTGAGCGCAGCAATTGCTGTAGGGGTGCGCCATCCTCGGGGAGCGCGGTCATGTGATAGGCATTGCAATTGGAGACAAAGGTGAGAATTTCGGCGTAAATATGAGCGTGCCGGACGAGGGCGGATTCGAGGTCTTCGAGTAGCAGCACGCCCGCGCCTTCCGCCATGACAAAGCCATCACGCAGGCCATCATAGGGACGAGAGGCGCGTTCGGGATCATCGTTGCGCGTGCTGAGGGCTTTCATCACAGAAAATACGTTGATGCTGCTGGCGTTGATGGCGGAATCACTGCCGCCTGCGAGCATACGGTCGGCCTGGCCCTGTTGGATGGCCCAGAAAGCCTGGCCTATGGCATCGGCTCCTGCCGAACACCCGGTTGAAATGGTCATACAGGGGCCATGAAGGCGATGATGTGAGGCGATTGCACTCGCGGGAACATAGGACATAAACAGGCGTTCTGGACATGCATCCTGCCAGTTGAGGCGTGGAAACATTACACCACGATCAGTGAATTGCATCCACAAGCGTTCGCCTTCATCAGCAGAGGCCATAGCGTTGCCGATACAGACACCCATAGCGTCTCGCTCAGTTTTGTTTAATACATGCAGACCACTATCTTGTAAGGCCAGGTTGGCGGCGGCAAGCGCGAATTGGGTGCCACGATCTAGAGAGGCGATTTCTAGAGTTGAGAGACCAAGACTTTCAGGGATAAAATTGGGAACCTCTCCGGCGATGCGGGTAGGTAAAGCGCTGGCATCGAAGCGGGTAATTGAGCGAATGCCGGAACGACCAGCAATAGTGGCCTGCCAGAAAGTATCTTTACCAATGCCAATTGGGGAAATCACACCGAGTCCGGTGATGACGACGCGGCGAAGAGGTTGTTGTGTCATGGTTTTTTGCTTTCTGGCACAAGTCATAGGGCCGCCAAAGGAAAGTGGGCACGAGACGCTTTAAAAAGAAATACTAGAGTAAGATACGAAAGAAAACGGTCGTCTAGATTATGTGTCGGGTTGCAAAAGGGGCTGGTGTTGGCGCGCAAGAAATTTCTCCATAATCGAATTGACTGCATCAGCCTGAGCATACATAAAAAAACGCTCTTTCCCTGGTAGGACGTAATAGCCTGTGCAATTGGGTATGTTGGCCGCCAGCCAGCGCGTTTTTGTTTCAGGCGAAAGGCGGTCATCGGCGCGGTTTATCAACAGGATAGGCATGGTTAAACGGTCCAGGCGCGAGCGAATATCAAAGGAGTGGATGATGGGCAGAACCGAGAATTTATAGACGGCGGGCCAGAGAGCGATCTTTTGAAATTGTTCCTCGATCAGGTAGCGAGGAAGTTGTGCCGGAAAATTGGCGGGCCGCGCGTCACTTTCTTTAGAGGACATGATGTAGTTGACGACGATGCGGCGCAAGAACCACGCTGGCAGGACATGCTCAACAGGCAGGCGCAGGAAGAGTTCATGCAGCAGCCAGATGAAGGGGTGCGGCGAAATTTCGTAGTCGGCGGCCTGGGCAATAATCGTCAGAGAGCGGCAGCGTTGGGGATGGCGCAGCGCGAACTCGAAGAGAACCATCGCGGCATCGCCATGCCCTACGAGATCGACTTTTTGCAGGCCGAGAGCGTCTAGCACTGTAAGGAGTTCTTCGGCCCGTTCGGCGAGGCTGACAAAGCGGCGGCGGTCTTCTCTACGACGATAGAGAATCACGCGGCGCGATTGACTAAAAAAACGGACCTGACGCGCGTAGACAAATTCCAGGTGTTCAAGGATGGGAACGAAGACCAGAGGCTCGCCCGCGCCAATATCGATCACTGGCAGGTCAACAGAGCCAACGGGTATGCGATGCCAGAGCGATTCGAGGTATTGGACATCGGCGTGAAAGGTGGAGTCGTCAATATAGTTTGTTGTTGGGGCGCGCATAATGTACCTACTTTACTGAACAGTATCCGGTAGCAACTAGTATATGATATCAAGCCAGGAAGTGAAAAGGAGAAAAAATCGCAGCAGTTATGGAAGACAAATTAGATAACATCGTTTATACTATACACGTCAGCTTTTCCGCGTTATAGGTATGTCACCAGGACAAAGAAGGGAAGCAAGCAGATGATCGATGAGACTCGCAGCACGCATGGCATGAGCAATAATGCGACGCCGGATATGCCGGAACAGCCCCAGGCAACACAGGATTCGGTGCGCGAGACGTTCGCTGCCGACCGCGACGAATTGACCCAGGCCACGCAGCACTTCTTCCGCGCGCTCTTTCGCACCGGCACACATGTAGCGCAGTTACCACTCTCGCTGCTGCCGCCGGAGTCCCAGCAGCATTTCAAAACGGCGACCCGCGAACTGACACGCGGCTTCACCACGCTGGTCAAGGAGATGGCGGACCAGGTGGAAAAGATTACGGAAGAGACGAGGAAGTAATCAGACGTATTGCTGAATACAAAGCGAGTGAACTGAGCAGCGACGCTGCTCAGTTCACTCGCTTTGTATTCAGCAATACGTCATACAACTCCTGCTGCCTCTGCGCTGCCTGTACATAGATGCCGTGACGGGTTTCTTCGGGGAGCAGGGGGTCTTCGAGTTCTACCGGGACATCGGCCACGTCCGGGATAGTGCCGAGGGCTTCGAGGGCGAGCAGGGCTACGCCGCGAGCGGAGCATTCGCGTTCGATAGAGGGATAGAGCGGCGTATTGAGGGTGTCGGCAATGATGCCTTGCAGGGTAGGTGAGCTTAATAACGCGCCGCCGCTGCCGATAAGGGTGGGCGCGATTTCCAGTTTTTCTAGCTGCGTGTTGAGCTGGTCGTAGACGATATTGAGCTGGTAGGCGATAGCTTCGAGGCTGGCGCGTAGAATATCGAGCGGTGTGGTGTGGCTGTTGAGGCCGGTGATGGTAAGCCGAGCTTCGTCGTGCCAGCCGGGGCTGCGCTCGCCGGAGATGAACGGCAGGATGGTCAGGCCGGAACTGTCGGGCTGCATGTTGGCGATTTGCGGTTCGACCTCTTTTAACGGCGGCAGCTTGAGGGTGTGTTCGAGCCAGGCAACGACGTTGCCGCCTTCGCTTAAAGCCCCGCCGATCAGGCCGCATTTGGCGTCGAGCAGGTAGAGCCAGAGTCCGGCGGCGGGAACGACCTCGTCGGGCGAGACGACGACGCGTATGGCGCTGGAGGTGCCGATGGTGATAGCCCAGTTCTTTTCGGTAACACAGCCTGATCCGACATTGGCCGCCGCGCCATCGCCGATAGCTGGATACCAGGGAATGTCACGCAAGGCTGGCCAGCGCGAGGCATATTCCGGCTTTAAGCCTTGCACCCTATCATGTATGTCTCCAAGCGGTGGAAGCTGGTCCGGTCGAATATTGAGTACGGGCAGCAACTGCGTGTCCCAGGCGCGAGCGCGAATATTGAGCAGGCCGGTACCAGAGGCCATCGAGAGGCTACAGACAGATTTCCCCAGGAAGCAGCGTTGCATGTACTCGCCGAAAGAGAGCCATTGCGCGGTTTTCTGCATGATCTCGGGTTGGGTATTTGCTAGCCAGCGTAGTTTGGCGGGCCAGTAGCTGGTGTGCAGACGGGCGCCGTTGCGTTTCAGGAGTTCCTGCGAATCTAGCTGTTTGCTTAGTTCAGCCAATGCTTTACGCGAGCGAGTATCTTCCCAGATCAGGACGGGAATGAGGGGCTTGCCATCTTTATCGATGCCGAGTAAGCTATGCCAGAAGGTATCGGTCGCGATTGCGCCAATTCGTGAGGCCAGGGGACCGGCTTTGGTAAGGGCTTCGTCAATGGTTTTGGCGACCAGTTCGACCAGCATGTCAGCATCGACCGAGGATTCGCCGTCGCTGGAGGTGGTGAGGTCATAGGGTATCTGCGAGATTACCTGCGGAAGCGCGGTACCTGTCGCATCGAAGAGCAAGGCACGCACGGAAGATGTGCCGATATCGAGAGCAAGAATATACGGGGGCTGTGAGGCATGCTGCGGCAATTCAGGGGCAGGTGCGAATTGAGACATGGTTACACCTCCAGATGGTAGTGTTACTCCCTTATATACTATAATCACGCATGTGGCAAAACGTCGAATGACAGGACAATTCATATTCTTTTGACAATATGTTTGTAGGGACGCGCTTCATCGCGTCCACCCTGGTACCTCGACACGCGCAACAGACGAAGTGGACGCGATGAAGCGCGTCCCTACAATATTCATACAATGGGTTTGACATATATATAGACCAGTTGTTATAATTATATGTGAAAGGAGCTAACGGTGAGTGCGACACGCGACCAGATTATAGAGACAACCTGCACCCTGCTGGAGGCGCAAGGCTATCACGCGACCGGGCTGAATGAGATTATCGCGAAAAGCGGCGCGCCTAAAGGATCGCTCTACTACTACTTTCCAGAGGGAAAAGAGGAATTGGCTGAGGAGGCCGTAACGCGGTCAGCGCGTATCGTCGCGGAACGCATTCGAGTAGGACTGAAAAACTATGAGGACGCGGCAGAGGCAGTGCAAACCTTTGTGCGAGCCATCGCGGATTCTGTAGAGGCGTCCGGTTTCAGCGCGGGCGGGCCGTTAACGACCATCGCGCTTGAGACGGTCAATTCGAGCGAACGGTTAAATCTGGCCTGTCGTGAGGCATACCGCAATATTGAGGGCGCATTCGCCGAGAAGCTGGCGGTAAGCGGATATTTAGAGGAACGGGCTGCGCAGCTTGCAACATTCATTGTTGCCGCTATCGAGGGCGGCATCATTCTGAGCCGCACGAATCATAGCGGGAACGCGCTGCGACAGGTGGCAGACGAACTTGGGTTGTTCTTACGGGCAATTCCGAAAACATAATTTTTTTAGGGTTTTTATAGCAACTGGTCTATATACCCCAGGAGGAATGATGATGAAACTGGCGATTTTTGGCGCGACGGGGAGAACTGGGAAACCACTGGTAGAGCAGGCTCTGCAAGCGGGGTATGAGGTGACGGCCCTGGCACGCACGCCATCTAAACTGGGTATTTCTAATCCGAAGCTGACCATTATCCAGGGAGATGTGCTGAATAAAGCGGATGTGGAGAAAACGGTACAGGGAGCGGACACTGTGATTAGCGTGCTTGGGCACAGCAAAGACACACCGCGCACCATGCTGACTGAGAGTACAAAATATATGCTCGCAGCAATGGAGAAGTTCGGTGTCAAGCGCATCATTATACTGACGGGGGCGGGTGTGGATGACGCGCACGATAAACCGAAGCTGGTCAATCACCTGATAAAGGGCGCGCTGAAGATGATATCGGGAGATGTGCTGAAGGATTCGGTGCAGATGGTGGAGGAGTTGAAAAAGAGCAACACCGATTGGACGGTTGTGCGCGTGCCGCGTCTGATGGACGGGCCACACACGGGCAAGTACCGCGTTGGCTGGGTCGGCATCAATACCGGCACGCAGATAGTGCGACCGGACGTAGCGGATTTCCTGCTGAAGCAAGTAAAAGACACCACCTATCTGCGGCAGGCACCGATGATTAGCAACTAAAAGGACTCTTTCGCCTGTCATGACTCTTTCACCTGTCACGGCTCTTTCACCTGTCATCCTGAGCGGAGCGAAGGATCTTTGGTCCCAGCGCATGATCCGAAGCGACAACAGAGATCCTTCGCTCCGCTCAGGATGACAGAAGGGGAGCAAAGGATGACAGAAGGGGAGCAAAGGATGACAGAAGGGGATTTTTCATAGCACACAACCAGGAGAGAGATTACAAAGACAATGAAAATAACCAACACAACAACCAACACTTCCCAGCGCCCGGCACGCAGACCGCCAGCAATTGCCAACAAACTCGTCGCGCTGCTGCTGCGCTCTCCTTTTCACGGACGAATTAGCAAGGATATCCTGCTGCTGAAGTTTACAGGGCGTAAGACCGGGAAGACCTACACCATTCCGGTGGGCTATGCGCGATCTGGAAACACGGTGACAATGTTCACCGATCATACATGGTGGAAAAACCTGGAGGCGCAGCCGCAAGTAGAAGTTTGTCTACAAGGGAAATGGCATACCGCCAGGGCCGAGGTGCTGCACGAGGACAAAACACAGACCGAACGCGAAATGCTCGATTTTGTGCGCCATCGACCACGAGTAGCGCAGGCATATGGCGTGCGGTTCGCGGAAAATGGTGAGGTCAATCAGGAATCGCTGCGCGGGGCCGCGCAGAGGTTTACGCTGATACATGTGTTGTTGAACGGGTCGTAGGGACAGTAGGCGGGGTGGATGTGGTGCGGGGGCCTCGTGCCTGTCCCGGGTGGCAGGCGGCTCTCTCCCTGACAAAATTTTGGAATCGGATACCGTTTTGCTCCATCGCCCCACCCCGGGACAGGCACGAGGCCCCCACTGCCCATCTACCCCACCCACTGTCCCTACGCAGGAAAACCTGCGGTTTTCGCATCCTCTAAAAGGGATGTTTCTTCTATGATTGTGGCGGCTGTCTTATGTAATTATTTGATAAGCAGGCATCAGAAGCGACATAGATGAGCCTTTAAAGCGAAAATGGCGTAAAAGGATAAGTAAAGCAGAATAAAAGTTCAATGAAAGCGCGCAATGGTATAGTTGTAACCAGATGATGCATGGAGATACACGAACCGTTTCGAGGGTGCCAGCTAGAGGAACGGGAATGTGTGCGGTGCCACTTTGATGCATTACACATAGAAAGACGGAGAGGGAAACAAGGGGAATATTTCCTCCCATTTCCGCCTGAACGAGGAGGTGGTCGTTTCAGGTCAGGTGGTCAACATGGGGATGTAAGGCCACCTGAGTGCGGTACGCTGCGAGTTCGGCATGGGGATGCACTGAACTCGCGGTACATGCACTTTGCTGCATTACGCTCAATCGACTGTCTATCTTCTTGAACGGGAAAACCGCGAGCCGTATGTTTGGGGATGAACACGGCTCGCGGTTTTTTTGCGCGTTCTTCACCATTCCAATGGCTCATAGTGTGGGCTGGTCGGCGTTCCAGAGATGCGGCCAGGAGTCATGTGCGCGGCAACAATGATCGCGTTTTCGGCGATGGCGGCTTTTATGAACTTCTGGCGGCTATTCAGGTTGGTCTGTGGATCGGCCCATTGCGCCATGAGCGAGGGGTGTTCGATTTCTATAGGGTGGTGGAAGAGGTCGCCAACGCAATAGAGGGTCTGGCCCTGCGAATGGACGCGCACAAGTTGATGGCCGGGCGATTCGCCAGGGGCCGCGATAATTTGTACGCCAGGAAGAAGATTTAGATCGCCCTCAACGGGTTTGAGCCGTCCCAAATTATGTAAAACACCGAGGGTCTGGCCTTCAAGCGAACCGCTTTCCAAGATACCCTGCTGAATGTCTGGATGCTCCCAATCGGCTTTACCGAGATAATACGTCGCGTTCGGAAAGCGGGGAACACGCCTGCCAGCCTCTTCAAACGTGGTTCCAGAGTAGTGGTCGAAGTGGGCATGAGTGATGATGACATAGGTGATATCTTCAGGTTGAATGTTCAGTGATTGTAGCTGTTCAACTATAGAAGGCGGAGGCTGGTAGCCAGGGATGGCGAAAGGTGAATCGGGCGGTACTGCGTGGGCATAGTCGTTGATGTCTACCAGGATAGAGGCGTCCTGCAAAGCGATGTGAATGCTCTGACTGGGAAATGGCGCGGGCTGCAAGAGGTCGGTATAGGAAGATTGGAAGTTCGCGGGAAGATTCATTTCCTCTGCCATATTGACCAGCATGTCGCCCGCGTTAAGGATGGTGATGGTGGCTGCGCCGAGTCGTAAGGTATGGGGGGTTGTGGTCATGTGTGATTACTCCTTTTTATTCAGGGGTTTGTATTTCTTCAGTTTTTTGCTACAATGGCTTCACCTTTGCATTTTCATCATGATGTTTTTATCATAATACAAACAGCGTTCACGAGGAACAGAAGCGAAAGGCAAGCTGGATGCCGCGAATATTTGACAATATTGAGCAAAAATTGCTGCCCGCGTTGAAAGATACGCTGGAAGTGGCGGAACGGGCGGATTTTTGTGTGGGCTATTTTAATCTGCGGGGATGGAAACAAATTGATTCCTATATTGAGAAGTGGTCGGGGTTGGATGGGCATTGTTGCCGCCTGCTGGTTGGCATGCAGAAATTGCCGGAAGAAGAGTTACGAGCCGCTCTAAGCATCAATGGGACGGAAGATGGCCTGGATAACCAGACAGCTATCCGTCTGAAAAAACGGTTGGCAGAGGATTTCCGAGAGCAGCTTGCGGCTGGCGTGCCAACGAATGCTGACGAGGCCGGACTGCGCAGGCTGGCAGCGCAGATTAAGGCTGGGAAGGTGGTCGTCAAACTGTACCTGCGCCACCTGTTGCATGCCAAGCTCTATTTATTGTTTCGTTCCGACCGCGTTAATCCGATTATTGGCTATTTGGGAAGTAGCAACCTGACGTTTTCCGGCCTTTCGCACCAGGGTGAATTGAATGTCGATGTGCTTGACCATGATGCCTGCCTGAAGCTGGCGAAATGGTTTGAAGATCGCTGGAAAGATCGCTGGTGCCTGGATATTTCAAAAGAACTCGTCACCATCATCGAGGAAAGTTGGGCGCGAGAAACGCCGCTCTCTCCCTACCATATCTACATTAAAATGGCCTATCACCTTTCACAGGAAGCGCGAGCGGGATTGGCGGAGTTCAATATTCCACGCGATTTCAACAACAAACTCTTTGATTTTCAGAAGGCGGCGGTCAAAATCGCGGCGCATCACCTGAACAAACGGGGTGGGGTCTTGATTGGCGACGTGGTGGGATTGGGTAAAACCTTAATGGCTACCACGCTGGCGCGCATTCTGGAAGATGACTACCTGCTAGAGACGCTGATTATTTGTCCTAAAAACCTGGTGCGGATGTGGGAAGATTACGCGGCGCGCTACAGGCTGCATGCTCGCGTTCTATCAGTCAGCCAGGTTATTCGCGAGCTGCCGGATATGCGCCGCTACCGCGTGGTTCTCATCGATGAAAGCCATAATTTACGCAATCGCGAAGGGAAACGCTTCCGGGCCATTCGAGAGTACATTGAAAAGAACGAGAGCAAGGTTATCTTGCTTTCCGCCACGCCTTACAACAAGGATTTTACCGATCTCTCGAATCAACTGCGGCTCTTTCTGCCGGAAGACGCCAATATCGGCATTCGACCGGAACGGCTGCTGCGTGAGATGGGAGAGACGGCCTTCATTCGCCAGTATCAATGCCCGCCCCATACCCTCAAAGCCTTTGAAAAGAGTATGTATGCTGATGACTGGCGCGAACTGATGCGGCTCTATATGGTACGGCGCACGCGCTCGTTTATTCTGGAAAATTATGCTGAAACCGATGAACACGGGCGCAGGTATCTCACCTTCGAGGATGGCTCGCGCTCCTATTTTCCGACCCGCGTGCCAAAAACAGTGAAGTTCAGCATCTCCGATACTCACGATCAATATGGACAACTCTACGGGCTGCAGGTGGTCGATACCATTAATTCATTAAATCTGCCGCGTTACGGGCTGGGGAACTATATCGCAAACAAGCCAAAGGAGCCAGCTACGCCGACCGAGGCAAAAATGCTCGATGACCTGTCTAAAGCAGGCAAGCGGCTGATGGGTTTTTGCCGCACCAACCTGTTCAAACGCCTTGAAAGCAGCGGCGCGGTGTTTATCGAGTCGCTTGAGCGGCATATCATGCGTAACTACGTTTATCTCTATGCCATTGAGCAAGGTTTGCCGCTTCCTATCGGCACGCAGGATACAGGTCTGCTGCAAACCGATCTGAACGATGAAGATACCGATACCGTCGCGGCAGCAGCCGTGTTGGATGAGGAAGAGGAAACGCCTGAGAACGGGACTATAGAGCGTACTTTTTATAGCGAAGCCGAGTTGAAACAGCAGGCTATTGCCACCTACAACGAATACGCGACGCGCTACAAAAGCCGCTTTAAATGGCTGCGCCCTTCCCTCTTTCAAAAAAATCTGGCGCGTGATTTGCGAGCGGACGCGGCGGCCCTGCTCGCCATTCTCCGTACATCGGGTTCGTGGCACGCGAGCGCGGATGAAAAGCTGAAGGCTCTGATCTCGCTGCTGACAGTGCGCCACCCGGATGAGAAAGTCTTGATTTTCACGCAGTATGCCGATACGGTGCGTTACCTTGAAGCGGAACTACAACGACGCGGTCTTACACGAGTGGCAGGAGTAACAGGACAGACAGCAGACCCCAGCGCGCTGGTCTGGCGTTTCAGTCCGAACAGCAACAACAAACGCTGCGAGGTTTCACCGGAGCAGGAACTGCGCGTGCTGATTGCCACCGATGTGTTGAGCGAAGGTCAGAACTTGCAGGATTGCTCGATTGTGGTGAATTACGATCTGCCCTGGGCCATTATTCGCCTGATCCAGCGCGCCGGGCGTGTTGACCGCATTGGACAGCAGGCAGAGGCAATCTATTGTTATACCTTTCTCCCTGCTGAAGGGGTAGAGCGCATTATTCGCCTGCGCGAGCGCATACGCAATCGCCTGCGCCAGAACGCCGAAGTGATTGGGACAGACGAATCCTTCTTCGAAGACGACCAGAATAGCCAGGCGATCATTGATCTCTACAATGAGAAATCCGGCCTGCTGGATGGCGATGCCGAGGGTGAAGTTGACCTGGCGTCCTATGCCTACCAGATATGGAAGAACGCAATCAAGAGAGACTCCAGCTTGCAAAAGACCATTCCCGAACTGCCGCCAGTTGTCTACTCTACCAAAGCGATCAACCGCGACGATAACGGGCCTTCGGGCGTGCTGGTATACCTGCGCACGCCGGATGGTAACGACGCGCTGGTCAGAGTGGATAGCGAGGGCAACAGCGTTACCGAATCGCAGCTAGCCATCCTCAAAGCAGCGGAATGCGATCCTAAAACGCCAACGCTCCCGCGCCAGGAAGAGCATCACGCCCTGGTGCAAAAAGGCGTGGAGCAGATTCTTACCGAGGAAAAATCGATGGGCGGGCAGCTAGGCCGCCCATCGGGGGCGCGTTTCCGCACCTACGAACGCCTGAAGCGGTACGCGCAAGAGATGCAGGGAACCTTGCTGGTGACAGATGAACTACGCAAGGCCATTGATGAAATCTATCGCTACCCTTTGCGTCAATCAGCGATCGATACGCTCAATCGCGCTCTCAAAAGCGGCATCAGCGATGAGCGACTGGTAGACCTGATACTGGCCCTACGCGAAGATGACAGGCTGTGCATCATCAGTGAAGAGGCCCAGACCCAGGAACCAGTTATTTTGTGTTCATTGGGTCTGGTGGCATTATAAACATGATTCGGCCTCTGTAGGGACGCGCTTCATCGCGTCCTGCCTGGAATGCGCGTCGAGGGCAGGCAGGACGCGATGAAGCGCGTCCCTACAGGACATCATCCCCAACGTTGTTTGATATATTCCATCGTCTCTTTAGGGCTAAATTTGCGCTTTCTATTGCCTTCGCGGACCCAGAAATCGCCGTTCTTCAGGTACACAGGTTCTGTCGCTGGAAGGACATCGATGCGGCAGATGTCTTTGCCCTGCACTGTGCCGAAGGAGATGGTATAGAACTGGCTCCAATTGCCGTCAAGGCTATTTTTCAGGACATCCAGCAGGAAAAGCTGGTAGCCGTCGCGATTGGCTTTCGAGGCATTCGCGGCCTTGTAATCTTCGACCAGTCCTACGATATTGCCATTATCCTCGACGCCGATTAGAACAGCGCCGCCATCTTTCTTATTCAGGAAAGCCGCAACCTCTTGAATGATGTTGTCGCGCATGGTGGAATCGCTTTTACCCTGTTTGGCGTTCCAGCAGGCTGCGACTTTGAATTCAACGCGCTCGTTCTCGCCCTTTTCGATCATGGCCTTGATTGCCAGGTCGTCTGGCGCAAGGGCAAATGTTTGATACGCGGCCAGGGCGGCATCTTTGATGGACTGCTCTACCAACGGGAAAGTTCCCAGCACATGAGCAAATTCATCTTCGCTCAAGCCATAGAGGTGCGCGATAATGCCGTCAAGCTCCGCTCGTAGTTTCGCTCGCTCGTCCCTATCTATAGCTACCAATGAGGGCGACCAGGAAGTTCCAGGCTTGACTGATTCCCACAATTGTTGAAATTCAGGCGTGGTACAGATTAACCGGGCGGCCCGTTCGACAATCATGTTGAAGACAACTTCCTGATCCGTGAGGCGAGGAATCGGAAGCTGGTAGATGTAAAAGAAATTCAAGGTTGTTGTTACCCTGGTTCTGATTAACCAATCAAGAGTAAAACTATTCCACAGCGCACAAAGGAATAATTGCTGCTGATCGGTAAGAAGACAATGGCCATTTTCATCCATTGTTCTTACCGTCGGAAGTTTATTCCCATGAAAAGCTGGTGGAATAACTGTCGAAATCAACGTTCGGTTATCTGTGTTTCTTGCTATATCACGGAAGCCTAGCCGATAACTTTGATACTCCAGTCTTTGACCAGTATCAGCCTTACGCCCCAATAATCTCCTTCTTCCCTCTTGCTCATCGACCCAGTAGCGTGGCACGCTCCACTGGTGGGTAAACTGGTGAATCATCTTGCCTTCGTAGAGGGGCAGGCGACCGGGGGCAGGCTGCGTTTTGAAGAGGTGGCTGTCATTGGTCATATCAAATTCGCGTGTAAGAGCGACGTTCCAGGTGTCGGGTAGCTTTTCGCCGAGGAGAGGGAAATGCAGCATTTTCTGGGCAATCTGCATATCGAGTTCGCACTTGAACTCCATTACTGAGAGAGAGTCGGGCGAGAGGCGGCGAATCAGGTTCACGGCGAACGGCAAAGCTCCCTGGCGCGGGAAACGTTCCAGTTCCAGCACATCATGACGCATGAAGGCGGCGGGGAATGATGTCGTCTGCCCGCCCTTCTCATAGGTGAGGACGACGAACTTAAAGCGACTATCCACGCCTTCAAAGACCAGTCTCCGGTTCTCGAAACAGAACAGTCCTGTCACCGTTGTTTTGTCGAAGAGCAGTTCGCGCAGTTGTTTGGCTCCCAGGTCGGTGTAGATGCCGCTGGGGATGACGATACCGCATTGGCCGCCTTCGCGCAGGAGATTGTAGCACTGTTCGGTGAAGAGCTTGTAGAGGTTGATGTCGGTTCCCTGCTTCTTGCCATTGACGGTAGAGATTTGATTGGCGTACTGCGGGGAATTGCGGAAAAAGGCGCTTTGAAAGGGGAAGCCGCTCTGATACTTCAGCCACGCGGCGCGAATTTCTGGGTTCTGGAGCAATTCCGCCTTCTTTTGCTCAAATTCCTCGATGCGCATTTTGTTCTTGCTAATCAGGTCGGAATGGAGCGCGAAGAACTCTTTGGCCTGCGGCTTGAAGATCTCCCAGGGGGGATTGGTGATAATGATATCGAAGCCGCCGCGCTCCATCACCACATTAAATTCATAGCCCCAATGAAAAGGATGCAGCGCCTGGATGTCTTCAATACGCAGGGCGCGTTTGATGGGTTTGCCCTCGGTCCGCTTCGCGCTATCCCAGGTCGCTTCCTCAAACTTTCCGCCGAGCCGCTTGAAGTCGTCTAGCAAGAGTTCGTTGAGGGTAGCGATGGCCGACTCGCGCTTCGCCTGGATATCATCACGCAGGGCGCGCAGGTCTTTCGTATAGGTTGAGATGTTCTTGTAGGATTGCACGAGGCGATTTTTCTCGTCAACCACTTCATGATAGGAACGCTGGAGCAGGTTAAGCTGGGTCAGCCTTTGCTCATCAACAGAGACAAGGCCAATCAACGAATTGCCGGGCAGGATGTTGAAGTCGATGTTGGGCAGCGGTTCCAGGTCATCGACATGACGTACCGAGGAGACAAGCGCCAGGAAAAGACGCAATTTGGCGATTTCGGTCGCCTCTTCCATAATATCGACGCCAAAGAGGTTTTCAGTAATGATCTTCTTCTTGACGTAGTAGTTTAGACTGTTATGCTTGCTGCGCGCCTCTTTTATCCAACGCTGCAAATAGTCATCAGTAAGATAATCGATTTTGCCAGTAATCGCGGCGTAGACCGTCGTGAGCGTATTCATGGCCGAAACCAGGAACGCGCCGGAACCGCAGGCGGGATCAAGGATGGAGATTTTCGGCAGGATATCAAGCAGGTCGCGGCAGAGACGCGCATCAAGGTTCATTAAGAGTTCTTCGATGGTCTCAAAATGACGGCCTCTCGTGAAGCCAGCGATGGCAGGCGAGTTGACACGCTCCAGGATCAGTTTGTGAATGGTGCGCTCGCACAGGTATTCTGTGATTTCGGGGCGAGTATAATATGCGCCGAAAAACTTCTGGTTGATGTACTTTTCAAAGATATAGCCGAGAACGTGCGGGCTGAGTTCGTTATCCTTCCCGCCAGGGGTATCATCCAGGTTCCAGGTGTATTGTGAAAAGAGGTTCAGCAGCTTTTCAAAGGCGATATCGGGAATGCGGATATTGGGCCAGCGTTTTTCAATGGGATGCAAAAGAAACAGGCCGCCGTTCAGATAGCGGATGTTGCCCAGGCGGCGTTTCGCTTCCTCGCTGCGTTCCTCTTCGGGTTTGGCGAAGCCCTCGAAGAACAGTAGATAAAGAAACTCGCTGTAGTACAGGTCGGGGCCACGCTGCCTGCTATCCGCCAGTTTGTCCTGCAAATAGTTCTGATTGCCGTTATCGATAAACCACTTACGCTGTAAGAAGTAGATAAACATCAGGCGGTTGAGCAGGACAGAAGCGTACCACTCGCGGTCGCGTTCGTCATCGATGCCCTCAATATAATTGATGAACTTATCATGGACGCTTTTGAAGTCCTCATAAAAGCGTTTAGTGACGCGCTCGACATCCAGTGCGTTTTTCAGCCGCCGGGCGACATCCAGCACGCCGGGGGCATTGTTCTCGAAATCGCTGATATCGAAGACAAGCGCGCCCAGTTTGCCAAGAAAGAGGTCACCAGGCTGGCCTTTAACATACAGATGCTCGCGTGGATATTCTTTATTGCCATCGCGCTTGACCCAGTACCAGAGACTTTGCGAGCGTTCCGCGTTGACAAAAATCAAGAGGTTTTCGTGGAAGGAGCGGCTAACCTCTTTATAAATCACTTTGCGCATCTGGGCATCAGGAATAGAACTGCCGGGACCTGTCACCTCAAATACAGAGACTCCAGCAAGCTCAGCAACCTGCTGTAGCGAGTACGAGGTGTTCTGCACAACCATCGTCAGCGGTTTCACAAGGCGAGGCAGACTCCAGCCCAACTCATTGAACAGGTTCTTGAAGTCCATGTCCTGCAAAAGGTTTCGCGCAGCCTGAATATCGAGAGTCACGCTCTTGCTCCTTCTAGCAACCCCATTTGTTACGTATAAATAATGCCCTCACCGGTGCTGTACTCGGCAGTGTCCCAATCTAGCACATCGGCTAATGCCGCCTGAAAAGCTGCAAGCTCTTGTTCGCGGGCTGGCTCGGCAGGCATTTCGGTATCTTTCCAGATCAACCAGATAGAAATCGAGGAAAATGGTTTATGCGAGTCTTTTAAAATATAACGGGCAATGGTTCCCGAAAATAGGTGCTGTTGCTCCTCACGCAACCGCTGTAATTTCTCAAGCAGCTTTTCCTGCCGACCTGCCCGTACCTGTACATGGATGCCAGTAGCAAGGACAGAACCACCTTTATAGACACGCCAATCAGGTGGCTTGCGTCGTGTTCTCCCGGTGGGATGGGGCTTGAACTCCTGAAGGGCGTCACGCGGGATAAGATAGGCATTGCCTACCTTGCGCACAGGCAGGCGTCCCTCGCGAAGATACTCGTACATGCGGGAATCGGACACGCCCAGCAACCGGGCCGCCTCTTTCGCGGAAACATAGCCGGGAATACCTGAATTAGCGTCATCCATATACATGCGGCTAGTCTACGGTTGTGAATACTTTTGTGTAAATGCATAATGAAATATGTACTTTGATGATAACATATACAGTGATTTCGACCATGTTTTCCCCACCACCCAGCCCCAGGGCGGCGCAAGCGCCCCCACCCATCCGCGCCGCAACACCCGCCCCTACAGTGATTCCGGTGGGCCATATTGGCAGCAAAACATATACATCTGATGGGAAGCGTTGACAATGCTGTGTAGCAATGATACGCTACTTTACGGACCAGCTTTAGAGGAACTGCTTACATCGTCATCCTCTTGACAAAACAGGGCAACCCGGCACTTCACTTGATTAAAAACAGGAGAAAGTTTATGGCAACATACGGCAATTCCCCCCAGGACAAGAACGTCTACTTTAACGACCCTGAGAGCGGAGCGGAGATGGCGCGGCTGCTCGATCAGGACCGCCTCATCACCAAAGGCATGGGTGGACTCTTCTCTGAGCGCAGAGACCTTTCTGGTATTCACCGCATCCTCGATGCGGCCTGCGGTCCTGGCGGTTGGGCGCTAGAGGTGGCTCATACCTATCCTGAGATCGAGGTGGTCGGGTTCGATATCAGCCGGGCGATGGTTGACTACGCCCGCGCGCAAGCCCGGGTGCAGGGTCTGGACAACGTCGAATTCGTGGTCATGGATATACAAAAAACACTGGATTTCCCGGATGCCTCTTTTGACCTGGTCAATGCGCGCTTCATCAATTTCCTCCCGGCGGCGGGCTGGGCAAAGTTAATGCAGGAATTTCGACGCATCACGCGGCCTCGAGGAACCATCCGTCTTACGGAAAGCGAGTGGTGGTACTTCACAAATAGCCCGGCGTTAGAGAACCTGAACGCTATGATTATACGCGCGCTCAAATTACAAGGGGGCAGCTTCTCTGAGCGTTTTACGGGCGTTTTGCCAATGTTAGGACGCTTCCTGCTCGATGCGGGCTGCGCCAGCGTCAATTACAAGCCACATGTGATCGATTACTCGTTCGGGACTGAGGCCTATGAAGGCTTTCGCCATGATGCTGCTGTCGTCTTCAATTTATTCCAGCCCTTTATCGTCAGAATGGGGGTTGCTACGGCGGAGGAAGTGAAACAACTCTATGATCGTATGCAGTTGGAGATGCTGGAGGAGAACTTCCGTGGCTTGATGATGCCGCTCACAGCCTGGGGTGAAAAGGCCTGAGAGGCGCGCAGAAAAGCCGTGGTTGATTGGCTTCTGATTTTGTCAGGCTCATTCCAGAGCAGGCAGAGTGGATTGCTCGTTTACTTTCCGGTTTAGCCTTGATGCGCAAGAATACCTATCTATTGGAGAACAAGTCAGAGCAAAAGGGAAACGCAGATGTGCAGAAACATCAAGGTGCTTTTCAATATTGATCCGCCTGTGACCGAGGAAGAGATGCGGCAGGCGGCATTGCAGTTTGTGCGCAAGGTGAGCGGGATGAATGCGCCGTCGAAGGCGAATGAGGCGGCGTTTTATGAGGCGGTGGAGGCGATAGCGGAGATTGAAAAGCGGCTGCTTGGCTCGCTTCAGACACATGCGCCTGCTAAAGACCGGGAGGAGGAAGCAGCTAAGGCGCGGGCGCGCTCGGCGCAACGATTTGCCAGGTGATTTCTGCATCTTTCGGGTGATAGATGTGCCTTTTGCGTCCTCGAATGCGTCTGTTATAGTGAAGATAGATGCACATTTGTAGGGACGCGATTGATCGCGTCCTGCATAGGGTTGCATTGATGGCAGGCAGGACGCGATCAATCGCGTCCCTACAAACACGAATTTGTAAAAGATCTATAAGGACGCAACAAAGGTATGACTCGAGTACTTTCATATAATATTCTGGTGGGTGGCACGAGGCGGATTGATGCGATTGAGCAGATGATTCGTTCGGCTGATCCTGATGTGGTGGGACTGGTGGAGGCGAATGATCCGAATGTGGTGATCGAACTGGCGCAGCGGCTGGAAATGGAATACTGCATGACCGGACATGGCAGGCACCGCACCGATTGGAATACCGCAATGTTGAGCCGGTTGCCAATTCTTTCGACGCGGAAGTACGACCGGCCAGGAGTTTTGAACAAGCCGTTATTGGAGGCGCGGGTGCAAGAGGAGGATGGGCGGGAGCTGACGGTGTTTGTAACCCACCTGTCGGCGGCATTTTCTACAGGACGTGGCGGCGAAAGCGTGCGTAAACCCGAGGTGCGCGAGCTTCTACGCATTATGTCGGCCTACCAGGGAACGCCACACCTGCTGATGGGCGATTTCAACGCGCTGGCTCCCAGAGATTCGTTGAAGGCCAGCCGCCTGCTGCGTTACCTGATGGAGACAGATAAGTTATATCAGGCCAATCCGCATGTGAACACAGGGCATCCGTACCTGGACTTTGTGATACCGCCCTCGCTGCGTTTCCTCAAGCCAGCGCTGCGGATGATTGTGCGCAGCGATCTCCTCTGCACGCTCTTTGACAAGGCCGGAGCGCTTTACGCGCCGCGTGGGAGCATTCGCCTGCTGTTGAAGGCAGGGTACGTGGATACCTACCGCAGGCTGCATCCGCACGAATGGGGCTTCACCTGCCCGGCCCAGATTCCGGCGGGCCGCATCGATTACATCTTCGCCAGCCCTGAACTGGCGGAACGGCTGGAAAGCTGCCAGATATGGAGCGAAGGCAACGGCCTTCCCGGCTATAAGGCAAGCGATCATTTACCAGTAGTGGCAGATTTCGCAATGCGTGTGAAGGCAGAGGAGAAACGGGGTCTTTTAGCGACGAGCGGGGCAGCGATATAGATCAACAATAAAATGGGGATGCTGGTCGTTGCGACCAGCATCCCCATTTTATTGTTGATCTATTGGAAGACATCTTTCGTCTTTTCAAAAAGGTTGCGGAAGATGTTTTTGTCGTTTTGCTCGCTCTGTTCTTTTTCCAGGCGGGCGAACTCTTCGAGCAGGCGCTTCTGTTCGGCGCTCAGGTTGGTGGGCGTGACGACTTTGACGATGACGTGTTCGTCGCCGCGCGCGCTGCTATGCACAACGGGAACGCCCATGCCCTTGAGGCGGAAGGAGCGACCGCTCTGCGTGCCGGGCGGAATCTTGAGCGTGGCGCTCTTGCCATCGACAGTCGGCACCTCTACCTCGTCGCCAAGCGCGGCCTGCGTGAAGCTGATGGGCAACTCATAAATGATGTCGTTGCCCTGGCGCTTGAAGAACGGGTGCGGCTTGACCGTCAGGATGACGTACAGGTTGCCCGGCGTGCCGCCACGCGCGCTTACCTCACCCTCGCCGGTGACGCGCACATTGATGCCATCATCAACGCCAGCCGGAATGTTGACGATGACGCGGCGGATGTTGCGCACGCGGCCCTGACCACGACACTTTTCGCAGGGCGTGGTGATGACGCGCCCCTCACCGCGACAGCGCTCGCACATCGTCACGTTGACGAACTGACCAAAGATAGACTGCTGCACACGGCGAATCTCGCCTGTTCCCTGGCAGGAGGGACAGCGCGAAGTCGATGTGCCGGGCTGCGCACCCGAGCCGCGACACTTATCACAGGTCTCCCAGCGCGGCAGTTCGATCTCCTTCTGGCAGCCAAAAACGGCCTCTTCAAAGGTGATTGTGAGATCGTAGCGGATGTCGGCTCCTCGCTGCGTCCCTGTGCGGCGCGTGCCAGTTGCGCCCGCGAAAAAGGTTTCAAAGAGATCGTTGATCGAACTGAAGTTGAAATCGTTAAAGCCCGCAGCCCCGGCCCCCACGCCAGCACCATTCAGGCCCGCGTGTCCATAGCGGTCGTAGAGCGTCCGTTTCTGCGGGTCGCTCAGCACCTCGTAGGCTTCATTGATCTCGATGAAGCGCGCCTCCGCTCCCGGCTCTTTATTGGCATCCGGGTGATATTGTTTCGCCAGACGCCGGAAGGCTTTCTTGAGTTCTTCTTCCGTGGCGTTACGCGATACACCCAGTACCTCATAATAATCGCGTTTCGTGTTTGCCATTCACAGGTCCTTTGCGGTCACGTCAGAACTGGACGCGGCCCAATTCGCTCTCCCTACTCCATACATACATACGACAGAAATTATAATGTGTTGCGATGCTTACATTATACCCCAGCCAGGACAGGCACAAGGCCCCCGCTCCCCACATCTCCACACCCTGTCCCTACGGAGGGAAGGCTATGCTGCCTTCCCACAGCATAGCCTGGTTATTACATTTCTTTGTATTCGCCTTCGATGGTGTCGTCGGAGGCGGAACCCTGGTCGGTGGTGGGGCCGGTGTCCGCGCCGTAATCGGCAGTTGCGCCCGCTCCGGCACCCGCGCCGCGATAGATGGATTCGCTGACTTTGTAGAAGGCTTGCTCCAGGGCTTCGCGGGACGATTTGATGCGCTGCACGTCATCGGTGGCGAGGGCGGCGCGCACGTCGGCGATCTTCGTTTCCAGTTCGCTCTTCTGGTCAGAGGTAATCTTGTCGCCCAGGTCGGCGAGGCTCTTTTCGGCGCGATAGGCGGCGCTATCGGCCTGGTTGCGCTCTTCGACCTCTTCCTTGCGGCGGCGGTCTTCCTCAGCGTGCGTTTCGGCATCCTTCACCATGCGCTCGATCTGGTCTTTCGAGAGACCGCTGGACGGCACGATGGTGATTTTCTGCTGGCGACCGGTGCCCTTATCGCGGGCCGAGACGTTCACGATACCGTTGGCGTCGATGTCGAAGGTGACTTCGATCTGCGGCACGCCGCGTGGAGCGGGTGGAATGCCATCCAGAATAAAGCTGCCCAGCGAACGGTTGTCTTTAGCGAATTCGCGCTCGCCCTGCAGGACGTTGATCTCGACGCTGGACTGGTTGTCGCTGGCGGTCGAGAAGACCTGGCTCTTCTGGGTCGGAATGGTGGTGTTGCGCTCGATCAATTTGGTAAAGACGCCGCCCAGGGTTTCGATACCGAGCGAAAGCGGCGTGACGTCGAGCAGCAGCACGTCTTTGACATCGCCGACCAGCACACCGGCCTGAATGGCCGCACCGACTGCTACGACCTCGTCGGGGTTGACGCCGCGATGCGGGTCGCGATCAAAGATGCGGCGCACCAGGGTCTGAACGGCCGGCATGCGGGTCTGACCACCTACCAGGACGACCTCTTGAATGTCGCCGGGGCGCACACCGGCATCGGCAAGTGCCTTCATGACCGGGCCGCGCGACTTCTCAATCAAATCCTCAACCAGCTGCTCCAGTTTCGAGCGGGTCAGAGTCATGTTAAGATGCTTGGGGCCGCTGGCATCAGCCGTAATGAAGGGCAGGTTGATTTCGGTCTGCATTGAGCTGGATAGCTCTTTCTTGGCTTTCTCAGCGGCCTCTTTCAGGCGCTGCAGGGCCATGCGATCCTGGCGCAGGTCGATACCGTTCTCGCGGCGGAACTCGTCGGCCAGCCAGTTGATGATGCGCTGGTCGAAGTCATCACCACCCAGGTGGGTATCACCGTTGGTACTCTTCACCTCGAAGACGCCATCACCGAGCTCGAGGATGGAGATGTCGAACGTGCCACCACCGAGGTCATAAACAGCGATGCGCTCGTCCTTTTTCTTGTCGAGACCATAGGCCAGCGAAGCGGCGGTAGGCTCGTTGATGATGCGCAGCACATCGAGACCGGCGATTTTACCGGCATCGCGGGTGGCCTGACGCTGGGCGTCGTTGAAGTAGGCAGGAACGGTAATAACGGCCTGCGTGACACGCTCACCAAGATAGGCCTCAGCATCAGCCTTGAGCTTCTGCAAAATCATGGCGGAGATTTCGGGCGGGCTGTACTGCTTGCCCTGAATCTCTACCCAGGCGTCACCATTGTTGGCGCGCACAACTTTATATGGAACCAGGCGGCGGTCGCGGTCCACCTCGGGATCATCATATTTGCGGCCCATGAACCGCTTGATCGAATAGACAGTGTTTTCGGGATTGGTGACAGCCTGGCGCTTGGCAACCTCACCAACCAGGCGCTCACCATTTTTATTAACAGCAACGACCGAGGGGGTGGTGCGAGAACCTTCGGCATTCGGGATAACGACGGGTTCTCCGCCTTCCATTACGGCGACACACGAGTTGGTCGTTCCCAGATCGATTCCAATTACTTTTCCTGGCACAGTTGCCTCCTGATACTATATTTTATCTGTTGTTGTAACACCGTTGGATGTATGCTTTTGTTATTCATCAAAGCCGTACATTTCGGATAAGAGTTCATTCATGACCTGCGCCATGTAGCGCACAACGGCGATAGCGCGGCTGTACTGCATGCGCGTGGGACCAATGACGCCGAGCAGGCCGCCGATCTTGTCTTCCTTGCCATAGCGGGCAACGACCAGGCTGACGTCTTTCATCTCGTCCCACTCGTTCTCGCCGCCGATAATTACCTGGACGCCATCGGAACTGCGCACTTGCGAGGCAATGGCGGGCAGAAAACGACTCTGTTCCAGCACTTCCAATATCTTGCGCATGCGCTCGTTGCGTTCTTCCTCGGGTCCCATGCGGCTGAATTCCGGCTGCTCCAGGATGTTGAGTACCCCTTCGCGATAGAAGACATCGCCCAGAGGATCGCCATGCTGCTCCAGAATACGCTGAATGGTCGTGGCAATCAGGCGCTCAACCGAGGTCAAATCACGTTCAGACAATAACCTCTGAATGTCCGCTACGCTCTTATTTTGTAGCAAGGCGTTCATACGCACAGCCAACGCGCTCAGTTCTTCCTGCTCGATAGGGTCTTCCAGGATCAGGCGCTGTTGCTTGACGGTGCCGTCAGTCAGCACAAGTACCAGGTGAGCAGAGAAATTCGTCACCGAGAGAACCTCGAAATGCTTCAGGAGGCCGACGGTGGCGCGCGGCGGCGTCATGACGGCGGCGCTGTGAAGCATGCGCGCCATGACAGAGGCGGTCAGGCGAACCCACTGGTCGAGTTGATCCTGCACCTGGTAGAACTGGTGGCGAATCAGGCGCTGTTCGGTCAAAGAAAGCGTTGACTCCTGCATGAGATGTTCGACGAAATAGCGATATCCCAGGTCAGTCGGAACGCGGCCCGCCGAGGTGTGCGGCTGGTAGATCAGATGCGCCTCTTCAAGTCCGGCCAGTTCATGACGAACGGTAGCGGAACTGTAGTTCAGCCCATATTTGCGCACCAGGGTCTCGGATGCCACAGGTGTCGCGCTTTGAATGTACTCTTGGACAAGCGCCCGCAAGATATCCTGTTTGCGCTGGCTCAGTGGTATCATCTGCTGATACATCCTCGCAACGATTACCGGTGTTGCTTACGTGCTATGATACTTCGTTTGTCAACTCTGATTGCTAGCAGTCTCATGCTTCGACTGCAAGTACAGCATAGCACTCGATGCCTGAGATTGTCAAGTGGAGTAACCCTTCATGGATGAGCGTCACATTTTTGCATCCAACGTGGGGGAACGGAAGCCACCCGCCTTTCATGTCATCCTGAGCGCAGCGAAGGATGACATGAAAGGCGGGTGGCTGAAGTTGGTTGTAACACTTCATCAACTCTTCCGGGTCTTTTATGGTGTAGGCGTGGCGTTAGGATTGTTGCCGCCGTTCTGGCTCTTAGTGAAGCCGGTCTGCTGCGGGACATCGCCTTCGAGCATCCAGCTAACATAGCCAGCTCCGGCCAGGCCGTTGACAGTGTTCACCGATTGCTGAATGACACCGGTAGGAACCGGGAACGGGTGGGGTGGGAAGATGGTATGAATGTTCCCGCAGGGTATCTGGTCGTCGTTGCAGCGCCCGCTGACACGTTCTATGACGTCGTGCCAGATGGGAGCAGCGCCGGTGATACCAACCACGTGCTGGTCCATAGCTTCGTCGTTGGCATTGCCAGACCAGACGCCCACCACCACATCGGAAGTATAACCAATGGTCCAGTTGTCTTTGAAACTATCGGTTGTGCCGGTTTTGGCCGCGACCTGGGGGTGCGTGCCATCCGAAAGGAACCAGTCCCACATAGAAAGGACATGATCGCCCTCGAACTCATAGGCACGCGCGTACTCATCAATCAACATTGAAGTGATGAGATAGGCGATTTGCGGGCTAAGCACCAGCACCTTTGGGGGGTGGGCAGTGTCATAGTGATACAGGTGGTGTCCGTAGTTATCCCAGATATCCAGGACATACTGCGGAGGCACGCGCCATCCTTGATTGGCAAAGGCTTGATACGCGCCAACCATTTGAATCAGCGGAACAGGCAGCGTACCAAGCGCCATCGAGGGAACGGCGTTCTTCATATTGATCGTGGTAATGCCCAGGCGCTGAGCCATATCCACCACGTTCTCCAGGCCTGCATACTCCAGAGCTTTGACCGCTGGAACGTTAAAGGAGTTCGCGATTTCTAAGGCGATGTTCCAGTTCTTGTTATTATAATGCGCGCCGTAATCGGTAGGGTGATAACTACCGGCATCTGTGTGGACATCAGCCGTCTGGTTATTACCGTTGGGGAAGAAGGTCTGCACGTCCGGCAGCACAATACCGGGATACCAGCCCATCTGGAAGGTGGTGGCGTAGACAATAGGTTTGATGGACGAACCAGGGGAGCGGGGCAGGACGGCCATATTGTAATTTCCGGCCACCTGCAACGTGCTATCATTATAGTTGGCGCTGCCATCCATCGCCAGCACTTCGCCGTCATGGGCGTTCATCACCACAACCGACGAGTCATGCACGTTGTGATATTGACTCAACGGCCCATAGGGATAGGTGGTCAGGAACCACTGGTACTCCGGCTGATTGAGATGGCGATTCACAGCGTTTTCCACATAGGTCTCAAGGTCGAGGTCAAGCGTGGTGCGAATATTGAAACCGCCGGTCAAGAAGATTTTAGCGCCAAGCTGCTCGTCGCCGTTGCCAAGCGCGGTCTCGATTTGTGGGATAATCCAATCGATAAAGTGGGGGGCCTTCTTCATATAATGAAAGCCGACGAACTTCATTTTTTTAGTCAGCGCTTCGACCTGGTTGATAACCTGCTGCGTAATGGGACTGATGGAGTTCTTTGTCTGGTCGCCCAGGCCAAGATTGACATTCATACCGAGCGCGAGCATACGACTCAGCACATAGTCCTGGCGGGCCATTACGTTTTGTTGATTGGTTGGCCCAAGCGTCGGGTCATAAAAGGGCGGGTCATTAGGCACCGAAGCCAAAATAGTAGCGCGGGCCAGGGCCAGGATGGGGTCTTCCTTGCAGGTAGATTCATCATTGGGATTCGAGCAGGAAGTAAGGTCGCGGTCAAGAAAGGCGAGCGCGGGAATGCAATTAAAGTTGGCATCGCACCTGGGTTTTAAGCCGAAAAAGTCTTCTGCGGCAGCATTAACGCCCAGGTCCTGCGAACCAAATGGAGCGGCGTTAAAATACATCTCCAGGATTTTCCACTTGGGATACTGCTGGGTCAGGCCGATAGCCAGAGCGGCTTCTGAGAGCTTGCGCTGTATCGTATCCTGGGAGTTTCCGGTCATATTTTTAATAAGCTGCTGGGTGATGGTGCTGCCGCCGCCCTGGATCGTACCGCTGGAAGCATTCTTGGTGGCGGCGCGCAAAATACCCTGGGGATCAATACCGGTGTTTGTCCAGAAAGTTTCATCTTCCGCCGCGATCATGGCATCCTGCATGACGCCGGGAATATAGTTATATGACACAGGCGTGCTGCGGCCAAATTTGCCATCATAGGCCACGTAGAGCAATTTGCCGTTGCGGTCATAAATGCGGGTCGATTGCTCAACCTGCTGGTTGGCGATATTTTGCAGGGCAGGCAACTGGCTCTGATAGAAGGCAAAAGCTACTCCTGCTGTAGAGGAGAGCAACACCACCACAAGCAGGGTCAACACCACGCCAACAATACTCCAGACTTTCATTGGACTGGGACCGGAACGCTGCCAGCGAGCGCGGCGGCGGCGCATCTGCATGGAAATACGCAGCGCCCGCGAGCGTTTCCAGGGAACACGCCTGGTCTGCGTCCTTTGTTGGGGTGGAACCGGCGGTTTGTATAACACAAGTGGATTCGGGTCTACAGCCTGCGGCATACGAGCGGCGGCGAATTTCCCCGACCAGCGCCGCACCGTATTCATGGCCTGCGCAAAGAACGAAGGTGGGAAGCCACCATTTGCCGGTGACATCTGTGGCAGACCGGCGGGAGACTGCTGTTGTACCATAGGCGGGCTGGCAGGACTTCGTTGCGCGGGCGGTGATGGCCAGCTCTGTTGTGATGGAAATACTGTTGCAGGCCCACGCGAACCGTTTGCGTATGGTTGTTGAGGCGTTTGAGGAGGCGAGGTATAATCGCGCATCAGGCTGCCGGTTCGCGGCCCCCCATTACTGGTGGGAGCCTGGTTGCCAGGCCCCTGCGGTGAATTCCAATGATTATTATTCATACCTTTTCCTTCATATCCTCGTGCTTCAGAAATATTCAGGGTTATTACTCGTTGAGAATGAACGAGCGCGCTTCGGGAGTTTTCCCAGTTATTGGTCTACACAGAGAAACGTACCAGCCGACGTGTATTAACAGACCTACCTTTTTAGCCCAGAGTATCCATCAATTTTTTGCACCCAGCATGGGGAGAGGTCCAGAAAGCCAGCCGCAAGGGGATGTCTTCCTGGACCTCTCCCCGCAAAAATCTGACGCTCACCTTTTTAGCCCATCCGGCATGCATAAGTGGCTAAAATCAGGTACAATAGGGGCAATAGTTATGCTTAATTCTCCATATACATTTAAAAAATGCCTGTATTGAGAGGAGCTTTCTTCATGCTGGCACGTTCTACACGGCACTTATCTCCTATTGTGTTCTCATTCCTGCTGGTCTGCGGCCTTCTGGCCTGTTTTTTTTCTCCAATGGTTCCAGTACGGCACGCGCAGGCAAAGACGGCAGATGGCCCGATAGCCGTCGTCTCGGATTCACCAGTTGTCCATTTCCCGAACTCTATTGATTTTCATGCCACCGTCACCGACAGCGCGAGTACATTTCACTCGGCGCAAATCGACCTCATCGTTGTGCAGGGAGAAGCGCCAGAGGTTCATACGGTGCCGGTATCAAACGGGCATATCATCAGTCTTTTCTGGCATGAAGATACGAGCAATAATTTCGCGCCGCCCGGCAATGTCGTTACTTATCGCTGGGAACTAACCGATAATGCAGGCAATTCGTTTGACGAACCGGTGCAGCACCTGACAATGACGGATACACGCTTTACCTGGCAAGAGATATCGCAGGGGAACCTGAACGTTCACTGGTATAACCGCTCAAGCAGTTTTGGGCAGGAAATCTTTACCAACGCCCAGAATGACCTGCAACATATCGGCCACAACCTGGGAGGAAATCTGCTCCAACCCGTCAATCTCTGGGTTTATGAGACGGTGCAAGATTTTCAGGGGTCGCTGCCGCCCGGCACCTATGAATGGGTTGGCGGTGTAGCATTTCCCACGTTCAACTTCGCCTCGATAGTGGTGCAGAGCATCAGCGATGAAACAGTCGTGCGAGACATGCCGCATGAGTTGACGCATCTGATGTTTCACCAGTTGATTTCCGACAGCCTGGATGTGCCACGCTGGTTCGACGAGGGAATGGCGGTCTACAACCAGCTTTATCACGAGTCGGAGATGAATCTACGTTTTGAGCTTGCGCTCAAAAAACATAACCTGCTTCGCCTGAACACGATCGCGCGTGAATTCCCCGCCGATTCCGACCAGGCTTACCTGGCGTATGCTGAAAGCTGGAATCTGCTTACCTACATGTACAACACTTTTGGCGTGCCAAAAATGGCAGGCTTCATTAAGGCCATGAACAATCCGGCTCAAGACTTCGACACCGATATGACCCAGGCGCTGGGGGAAGACAGCCTGCACCTGGAGAATAACTGGCTCCTTTCCCTGCACCAGCCAGGTATTCTTTCGTCCAAGCAGCCCACGCCAACGCCGCGAGTGGTCGTCCGGCCAACTCCTGTGCCAACGCAGCAAAATAATACAGATGATCGTACCTGGGTGTTGCTTGCGGTAGGAGGCGTGGTGATCCTGCTCGCGCTGGCAGGACTGGTAGCGGCCATTATCAGCGTTTCTCAACAGAAGAAGAAAATGGCGCTGGCAGCGACTTCACAACAAACACCTACGCGGTTTTATCCGCCTCAAGCCTCTTCGGGATACATGAATAACTCAATGTACGCTTCGCCGCCACAGCCAATGCCAGTGGCACAACAAGCGCCGGAGAACAGGATATCCTCACCGCCAGCCGATTTTGAGGAGTACCAGGCGCAGGAATTCGAGGAATATACAGGGAGGCCATACGGCCCACGAACACAGGATTGACAACAAACAAATAGGAAGGGGCTGTTATCGATGGAAGTGCATGATTCGCCCGCGCACTATTATCCCTCGGAAGCGCTCAGCCTGGATGAGCTGGCCTACTGGATCGCCTTCAACCGGGTTTCGGGCGTCGGGCCGGTCAGCTTTCGCGGGCTGCTGAAGTACTTTTCGGACGACCTCGCGATGGCATGGCGAGCCGATAGAAAAGAACTGGCGCAGGCTGGCATTACGCAGCGCACAATAGACAATATCCTGCGCTTGCGCACAACGATGTCACCACAGCAGGAACTCGAGCGATTGGAAAAACTGCGTATCCGGGTTGTCACGTGGCGAGACGGGGAGTATCCTTCGTTATTAAAGAATATAGATGAAGCGCCGCCGATTCTATACATGTATGGGCGGCTGCACGAGGCGGATCAATTCGCGCTGGGAGTCGTCGGTACGCGCAACGCGACCGGCTATGGTCGGCAGGTCACGGAGCGCATGGTGAGCGAGCTGGCACGCGGACAGGTGACAATCGTGAGCGGGCTGGCATTGGGCATCGATACGGTGGCGCATACAGCAGCGCTGGACGCGGGAGGCCGCACCATAGCTGTGCTGGCATGCGGCCTGGATACAATCTACCCCCCGGTCAACCGCAGTCTGGCGAAACGCATCGTCGAATCGGGCCAGGGCGTGTTGATTAGCGAATATCCGATAGGCATGCAGCCGGATGCCCGGAATTTTCCGGCGCGCAATCGCATCATCTCCGGTCTTTCGCTGGGCGTGCTGGTGATCGAAGCGCCGCCTAAATCGGGCGCGTTGATTACTGTAGAACACGCGCTGAAACAGGGGCGCGAGATCTTCGCTGTGCCGGGGAGCATTCTCTCGAGCAAAAGCGCAGGCACAAATAAGTTGATTCAGGATGGAGCCAGGCCGGTGATGGAGGTCAAAGACATCCTCGAGGCCCTCAACCTGTTTCTCATTCCGCAGCAGGTCGAGATGCAGATGGCCCTACCTGAGAACGCGGAGGAACGGCAGTTGCTGGCCCTGCTCGGTCACGAGCCGCGCCACGTCGATGAACTTATTCGCGATTGCGCGCTACCCACTTCACAGGTGGTGGCAACGCTGACAACGATGGAGTTGAAGGGGATGATCCGGTCGGTGGGGAGTATGCAGTATGTCCTGGCAAGGTAGGAAGCATGATTTTTCTCGAGCATTTGCTCAAGGCAACACACGGAAAACAACCGTATCCCGGCAAACACCAGCATTTTGATGCCTTCAATCATGACTCGCGGCAGTTGATTCCCGGAGAATTGTTCGTGGCGGTGCGAGGCGAGCGCGGCGATGGACACGATTTCGTCTTTGACGCCGCACAGCGCGGGGCGACAGGATTGCTGGTGGAAGCGCGTTATTTTGATACGCTTACTGACAAGCAGCGAAAAAGGCTGAAAGAGACAGGAATCGCGACGGTTATAGTAGAGGACACGCGCGAGGCGCTGCAAGAGTACGCCAGCTACATCCTGCAACTCTGGCGACCTGCCGTCATCGCGGTGACGGGCAGCGTTGGCAAAACCAGCACCAAAGAGGCTATCGTGGCGGTTCTCTCTGGCACCTACGCCACCTTTAAAAGCTGGCAGAACTACAATGATCTGCTGGGCATGCCGCTCTCGCTTGGCCGGTTAGAGGAACGGCACGAATACGCGGTGCTGGAACTGAGCTGCGACAGGCCCGGCGAGATCGAAGAATTATGCAGGATTGCGCGCCCACAGCTAGGAGTGCTGACAAACATTAGCCCGGCGCAACTGCAATACTTTGGCAATCTCGAAGGGCTGGCGGAAGAACTGGGCAAGCTGCTGGCAGCGTTGCCCGGATACGGCGCAGGGTTCATTAATGAAGATGACGAAGCAACGGGCGCGTTATTGCGTAAATTTGAGCGGACTGCTCCATTACAAGCTCCCATCATTCCGTTTTCTCCCAAGTCAGCGCAGGATGTCGAGGTTACATGGGAGGGCACAGCCTTTACTATCCCTGTGGAACCGGGTAGTTCGGAGTGCATACGCCTTGCTTCGCATTTGTTGGGCAGGCAGCACGTGGCGACGATGCTGGCCGCTTACACGGTGGGAAGGTATTGCGGCGTGCCGGTCGAGGCGATTGGGCAGGCACTGGCGAATGTATGGCCGATGCCGGGGAGAATGCGCCTGCTAGAAGGCATTGAAGGGGCGCGCCTGCTGGATGATACGCATAACGCGGCTCCGGCTTCGACAATGGCGGGTTTAGCGGTGTTGAAGAACTTGCCAGCCGGGCAGCGCATTGCAGTGCTGGGGGATATGATGCGGCTGGGAGAATTTGAGGAGGAGGCGCATATCCGGGCAGGAGAGCAGGCGGCAAGGTGCGCGGATTACCTGATCGTGCGCGGTGAACGGGCGCGGTTGGCGGCGGAAAGCGCGCGCAAGGCCGGAATGCCGGAAGAGGCCGTTATTTTGACATCAACACATGAGGACGCCGCGCAGGCAGTGCAGCGTATTTTGGAGCAAGCGGGAACAGATACGCGGGATGTTGTATATGTGAAGGGGTCGGAGGAGGCGCGGATGGAGCGTGTCACCGAACGCTTGATGGCGAGGCCAGAGCGGGCGAGAAGCGTGCTGGTGAGGCAGACGCCGGGATGGAAGCAGATCGTGGTGATGCGCCCCGAGCGGCCTACCTGGGTAGAGATCGACCTGAGCGCGATTGCGAGTAATACACGCCGCATTGCGCAAATTGTGGGGCCGCGAGTGCGTATTCTGGCAAGCTTGAAGGCAGATGCGTATGGGCATGGAGCCTTGAAGGTCGCGCCAACGGTGCTGCATAATGGAGCAAGTATGCTGGGTGTGGCAACCGTCAGCGAGGCAACGCCACTGCGCGAGGCGGGTATTCGCGCTCCCATCCTGGTCTTTGGCTATGTTCCGGCGTGGCAGATGCGCGAAGCCATACGCTTAGAGGTGACGATTACCCTCTATTCGAGTGAGGCAGCGCAGGCCCTTTCTCGCGCCGCCTGCTCCCTGGGTAAAACAGCGCGAGTACATGTGAAGGTCGATACGGGCATGGGACGCCTGGGAGTGCGCGCTGAGCAGGTCGCGGAGGTGGTGCGACTGGTCGAGCAGATACATTCCCTGCCAGGTCTTGAACTCGAAGGCATGTTTACCCACTTCGCGATGGCCGATTCGAGCGACCTGACTCACGCTCGCATGCAGTTGGAGCGTTTTCAAACGGTGCTGGACGCAGTTGGGAAAAAAGGACTGCGCCCGCCGTTAATACATGCAGCAAACAGCGCGGCACTGTTGAGTTTGCCCGAGGCGCGCTTCGATATGGTGCGACCAGGAATCGCGCTCTACGGGCTGAATCCTTCCGAAGAGGTGCGTTTGCCCGAGGGATTTCGCCCGGCTATGAGCTTCAAAACGCAGGTGTCGCAGGTCAAAGTTATTCCGGCGGGAGAGTGCATCAGCTACGGTTGTACGTATTATACGGAGCGACCAACGACGGTTGCTGTGCTGCCGGTGGGCTATGCCGATGGCTTCCGGCGCGGCCCGACCAACTGGGGCTATGTGCTGGTGCATGAACAGGAAGCGCCGGTGATCGGGCGGGTTTGTATGGATCAATGCATGATCGATGTCACACATATTCCAGGCGTGCGCGTCGGCGACGAGGTGGTGCTGATCGGACGCCAGGGGTCAGCAATATTAACGGCAGAGCAGGTGGCGCGCCGTCTGGGAACGATTCACTACGAGGTGGTCTCAGAAATACTCGCGCGGGTGCCACGTGTAGATTGAACAGGGGACAGCAGGATGCAACAGGATGCGACGCAACAGGGTGCCAGTTCTTTCAAACTTTCACAGCGCTTCGCAGTAATCATCGCCAATCCCGTGTCGGGGTTTTTCCTGAATAATGCGCAACGTTTCTCGGAAACCTTGTTTTTCTTGCGCAAACACGGCTGGCGGGCTGAACTGTGGTATACAGAGGCTCCAGGAGATGGGCAGCGGCTCGCACAGAAGGCTGTTGAGCAGGGAGCAGATGTGGTGATTGCCGCCGGGGGCGATGGAACCATCAACGAGATCATCCAGGTGCTGGCGGGCAGTGAAACAGCGCTGGGAGTGCTTCCAACGGGAACAGTTAACGTCTGGGCGCGTGAAATGGGCATCCCGCTCAATACGGCACAGGCACAAAAAATACTGGTGGAGGGCAAGACGCGGCGCATCGACCTGGGACAGGTAAATGATCGTTATTTCTTGCTGATGGTGGGCATCGGGCTGGATGGGGAAGTCACGCAGGCGGTGGAGCGGCGACCCTTAAAACGGCTCGGTGTGCTTGGCTACGCCCTGGTGGCCTTGTGGTACGGTCCGGGCTATCGTGGCTTTCCGGTGGTGGTGCATAACAATGGCTATGTAATGCGAACACGCGCCATGCAGGTTTTCATCGGCAATACACAATTGTATGCCGGGGCATTAAAGTTCACATGGCAGGCAAAGTGTGATGATGGCTTACTTGATCTCTGCATCGTGCGCAGGCGCAACCTGTGGGGGCGCATCCTCATCCTGTGGGATTTCCTGCGCCGGCGAGGTAGAGATCGCTGGGTACGCTACCAGACTTTTACCGAGATCAAAATAGAAACGCCGCAGCCGGTCGCCTTTCAAATCGATGGCGACATGGGCGGCTACACACCCGCGACGTTTCGCGTTGTTCCAGGGGCATTAAAAGTTATTGTGCCAGAACAGGCCCCGGCTGAATTGTTCGTCAATGCCGCAGATTGAAAGCAATATTAATCACCATAATGGTCACGCAGACCAGCCCAAGCGCGATCAAGCCGCCAGCGAAACCAAAAATGGAGCTGGTACCGTTGCTGGTGCCCATGATAATCCCCAGAATTGGTATCAGCATGACCACCGACACAATCGCTAAGGCCAGGCGCTGACCCGCGCTTGCGCTTTTATCTATGCCTGGGGCCGAAAACGAGATTTTTTGGCCAGGCGCACCATAAGATGGGTCGGAATGGCCGGGCGAATAACCGGCGTCATAACGTGGCTGCTCGCGTCCCATTTCGTCGTAGTGCATTTGTTGTGACATATCGCTCGCTCCTCATGATGCAGAGAATATCATTCCCGTTATTCATGGTACGAACGGAATGCAGAAGGGTTGCAGGTTCTCCTACACAGGTTGTGCCGGTGTAGCAACGGCAGGTTCACTGTTGCCGCCGAGACGACGACGAGCGGTTTCGAGACGACCAATGGCGGGAACATGTTTCGTCGCGGCGGCAAGGCCGAAAACGGGCATGTTGCCGTAGACCGCCTCGTATTTTCCCGCATCGACGAGGAAGCTTTCGTGGAAGATGCCAACGCTGCCATCACTACCTATGGTCTTGTTGAAGCGTCTCCAGGCCGCCAGGTGCGGGTCGGACTTATCGCGGGCGAACTTTTCCAGGTCCTCAAAGGAACGCCAGTATTGCACTACAACAATGCCGCGCCAGAAGAAAAAGGTCTGCGCGCCCAGGAAACCCTTTTCGGGATGAGTATACAGAGTGCGCAGCATCGGCCCCATCGCCATCGCGGTAGGAATCCATTTGCGGAACGCGAAGAATTTATTGACACGCATGCCGATCATAAAGACCACAAACGGCTCATCGGTCTGCGCCGTAAAACGTCCTGGAATAACCTTTGCCATGATGTTGCTCCTTTCACGGCTTTTCATGAATATTTACATAATCCTGCAAGGACACGATGAATCGCGTCTGGCCCGCTGGATAGGCATGAGAGGCGGGTGGACGCGATGAAGCGCGTCCCTACATTTCAGATTGCAAGGCGGCCAGCGTTTCATCGCACCATTCCAACAGGGCGCGACAACGATGTATGCCGTAGCGCACTGTTAGCAAGGGAAAAAACAAATCCTTGCCCTGCCGCAAAAACTTTTCGATGCCCTGGTATTTGTCTAGTAATTGTTCCTGCAAGGCGCGATAGCTCTGCACATGCTGGATATTGGTTTCAATAGAAGTTTGCTGACCGTAGAACAGCTTCAAAAGCAGTTCGTTGCGCTCGACGGAATACTCGATTGGCTCGGTAAGCCAGCGTTGTAGCTCCTCGCGCCCCTTTTCGGTGAGCGTATAGACATAACGCTCCGGCTTGCCTTCCTGCTTTTCGCTATGGCTGGTCGCCAGCCCTTCATCGACCAGTTGCTTCAACATGGGATAAATCTGCCCGTAGCTTTCGTTCCAGAAGTTGCCAGTACTCTGTTCCATGAACTTCTTGATGTCGTATCCAGAGCCAGGACAAAAACTGAGCGCGCCCAGCAGGGCATATTTACTTTTGTTTTCCTTTGCCATGTCACACCTCAATATATCTAATAGATATATATCATACAGTTATATAAATGTCAAGGAAAGCTTCTTGCTGTCATGCTGAGCGCAGCGAAGCATCTGTGGTCCCGACGCACTCCTCAGACGGCAAACGAGATGCTTCGCTGCGCTCAGCATGACATGGGGCGAACCGAACCGATTTTGCGGGGCAAAAATAATTGTAATGCAAATATGCTTGACAAATTTACATACGGATGGTATGTATGTATCAGGAAATGGGGGGATTGTTGTAGGGACGCGATTGATCGCGTCCACCCGCGCCTGTGGTGCATGCCGCTGCGCCCGCCGGACGCGATCAATCGCGTCCACCCGCGCCTGTGGTGCATGCCGCTGCGCCCGCCGGACGCGATCAATCGCGTCCCTACAACAATCCGTTAATTTGGCATGGGTTTATTAGATGTATGCGCCGGACAAAAGAGGAAGCTGCGATCACACGACAAAACTTGCTTGAGGCGGCATTTGAGTGCTTCAGGAGCAAGGGTTATACAGAGACGACGCTGGATGATATCGCGGAGCGGGCGGGAACCACGCGCGGGGCGATTGCCTGGCATTTTGGCAACAAGGCAGAGTTGTTTAATACGCTGGTGCGCGAGCGATATGAGCGGGCGGCTTCCATCTTTCGCGAGGCTGCGGCTTCGAGTGGAGGCAGTCCACTCCAGCAATTGCGGGAACTGCTCATTCTCTGGCTGACTTATGCGGAGGAACACCCGGATTTTCGGGCCATGCTGGAACTGATACAGTTGAAGACAGAGCTTTCACCCGAGCTTTCGGAAGGGATGCAGGAGAAAGTTGAGCGACAGCGCTTCACGATTGATTACTTCGCTTCTTTGATCCGGCGGGGGATAAAGGCGGGCGAGCTTCGAGCGGATGTCGATCCAGAAATTGCGGCTCAGACAGCTTTGGGCATGGTTAACGGCATCACCAATAGCTGGTTGATCGACCAGAATTCGTTTTCTTTGAAGCGTATTGCTGCGCAGGCGGTTGATCTTTTATTGCTGGGTATGGCAAACAAGTAACCTTTTCTTTTTTTTGTTTCCGATACATACATGCAGTATGTATCTTTGTTAGCACGAGACAGAAAGGATGGCAGCCATGAGAACTTTTGCGCCAATCACGAAACGGGTAGATCACATCATGATTCGAGTGGTGGATACCGCTTATGAACAGCTCTTTTCCCTGTTCACAGAAACTTTGCAATTGCCGATCACCTGGGCGGTGAACAACTATATTCCTTCGTTCAAGACGGGAGGCGTGTTCGCGGGGAATATGAGCATGGAGATATTCGCATCCGGTTCAAGATCAACGCTTGACTCGCCCGTACCATCGCAGGCGCAATTGTACGGTATTGCTTTTGAGCCGTTCTCGCTCGCCAATTGCAAGGAAGAACTGGATAAGCGCGGCCTTACACATACCGACCTGCTTCCTGTGCCGCCAGCCCAACGCGGCACGATGGGGGCCATGTGGACGATGGTGTACCTGACAAACCTGTTGGAGTGCAATCCTTCAATGGCGGGAGGAGATATTACCGCGCCCGATGCTTCTGGTCTAACGCCGCTTTTCGATGTTGCGTACCCAAATGGAATGATCTTTTATTGTGAGTACACACCGACCTTTTACGATACGACCAAAGGGCTGCTGGTGCGACAGGTAGAATTAAACGCGAGACAGGGAGGGCCGCTTGGATTGCAAGGCACGCAGGAAATTGTGATTGGAGTTCAAGACATCGAGTCGGCACGCGAAAACTGGCAAAAGTTCTTCGCGCCGACGATTCCAGTGCGTCCTGATGCCTGGCAGGTGGGGGATGGCCCAGCTATTCATCTTGTGCCTGCCGAGAAGGATGGCCTGTTGAGGCTCGTCTGGAAGGTCAATTCGCTAGAGCGGGCGAAAGCGTTTTTGCAGGGGAGGAATCTGCTGGGGGAATGCGGTGAACATGAGGTGAGAATGGATATAGTGGGGATGTTGGGGTTGGATATAGGGTTGGTTGAATGATTCACAAACTCCTGGCATAGATGAAAATGCCAGGAGCTTGTGAACGTTTTATTTGAAGAACATCGGCACGTTGAGATTGTAGAACTCGGCCTCGAGGTACTCCAGGAGTAAGGCAAAGTTCAGGATATCGGCATCGTTTTTCAAGGGAGCCGAGGGGTCCGGGCCTCCATTGAGGCTGGAAATGAAAGGCGACACGCCGCTGACAATATCCGCCTGGGATAGGGGCTTGTCGAAAGCGCCATTGGCGCTGATCGGTTTGTTCAACAACACGTCCAGAAAGCCAGCGTGCCTGGCCTCAATGGTCAGGATTGACCCGGCAGCGGCAAGGTAAGCATTGGTCTTGATCGCCGGGGCAGCCATCAAGTACGCGCCAACTCCCACATTCTCGAACGTCTGGGACAGATTCGCAAAACTGTTGATATCGGACTGCTGAAGCCCTTTAAATGTGGGCTTCGGACGCGGGGTCGCCCCTGCCTTTGTAAGGGCATCATGCAGGAACGTGACATGGGCGTTTTCATCATTCATGATTTCGGTGAATGCCGCCTTGCTGTCCATCAGTGCAGGAAGCGCAAGTCCAGTTTTGGCCGTCGCAGTCGGGGTGCTGGCAGCAGGCGTACTTCCGCCACTCCCCGACGTTGATCCGCAGGCTGCAAGCAGTGTTACAGGTCCCGCCATAGCCACACCGAGGGCTGATCTTCGCAGGAATAAGCGGCGTGATGTGGAGCTTCGAGCAATTTCAGCGAGCTGGTCGGAGAAATTTTCGTCTTTTCTTTTATCATCTGGAATGAACTGATCGGGCATGTTTTCCTTCCTCGCAGTGGTTGTGGCCACTATATATGAATTAATGTGAAGATATTAGCCTTTTTGTAAATCGCGATTTATCTATAGTGGGGCTTTTTTCTTCCTTCTGTAAAATATTACGTCTAGCAGCAGATTTGGATTACAGCTATAAACAAATACCTTACTAATCTGTCTCCAAAGTGTGGATGTGTTACGTGACTTATATGAAGTACAGCAGGCCTGGAGACATGGAAGATGGCAACGAAGCACTACACGCTGCAAGACGCGGCTAGCGCGCTGGGCATCGATGAGATGACCCTGCATAGCTGGCTGGAGAATTTTCCACATGAGGCATATACCGATCCACGCGATCATCAATTATATGTTCTGGATGAGGGGCAACTGGAACAACTGGCGCGGGCGCACAACCTGCCTGTAAAGTTGGAGCAGGTTGGCGAAGTGAACGTGGGGCAGAAACGGATTGCAGAAATAGAACCTATGCAGCTTTCTGGCTCCACGATTGCTATTGGACGTTTTCGCAATAACAACCTGGTTCTCAATCATCCACAGGTCTCCGGCTATCATGCACGACTGGAGCAGCTCAACACAGGTGGCTATCGCATCGTTGATCTCGGCAGCACCAACGGCACCTATGTCAATATGCAGCGGGTGCGCACGCGCATCCTCAATCCAGGCGATATAATAGGCATTGGCCCGTACCAGATGACCTACACAGGCAACCAGTTGGTGCAGCAGGACTCCAGCTACAGCATTCGCATCGACGCGCTGCACCTGAGTTCGACCGGACACCGGCATGTGCTGCTGCTGCATGATATCTCGCTCGATATCCCTGCGCGCACTTTTGTGGCGCTGGTAGGTGGCTCCGGCGTCGGCAAATCGACGCTGTTGAATGCGCTGAGCGGGCTGAAACCGGCGCAAAAGGGTACGGTTCTCTATAATGGGCAGGATTACTATAAAAACCTGGGAGCTTTCAATACGCAGATTGGCTATGTGCCGCAGGACGATATTGTACACAAAGACCTGACTGTGCAACAGGCTCTGTACTATACTGCGAAGATGCGCCTGCCGGGCGACTTTACAAGGGCGCAAATCAAGGAGCGCATCAACGAAGTGCTGGAAGAGGTTGAAATGTCGCACCGGCGCAAGCATATGGTCAGCAGCCTCTCGGGCGGCGAGCGCAAGCGTGTCTCTATCGCGTTGGAACTGCTGGCAAACCCGAGCGTGTTCTTCCTGGATGAGCCTACCTCGGGCCTTGATCCCGGCCTTGACCGCAAGATGATGCAGCTCCTGCGCAAGCTCACCAACAAAGGGCATACGATTGTGCTGGTGACACACGCCACCACGAATATACACTACTGCGACCTGGTCTGCTTTCTGTCACAGGGCGGACGACTGGCCTTTTACGGCACGCCCACCGAGGCGCAGGCCTACTTCGGCACCACCGACTACGCAGAAATTTATAACGCGCTGGAGCCAGCGGACGATCATCCAAAAGCGTCTGAAGAGGCCGAGGAACGCTACAAGCAATCTCCCTACTACCAGCGCTACGTCGTTGAGCCGCTTAACCGCGAACTGACGCAATACGACCAGGCAGCAATGGCGACGCGCATGCTGATGAGCCGACCCAAGCGCGGGCGACCCTGGAAGCAGTTCTTCCTGCTCTCGCGACGCTACCTGCGCCTGCTCGTCAACGACTTTGTCAGCTTCATCATTTTGATACTGCAAGCGCCGATCATCGGCCTGATCCTGTACTATCTGGCCGGGAAAGGCACATTTGATAATACCAGCATCACAGCCTGTCCTATTCACGCTGACCCCGTGAATATGACCGGCCCGATTGTCTCGCTCGACTGCCAGAAAGTAGTTGACCTGCTCAAATCGCCGCAGGGCATACTCTATGCGCAGGCGCACCACATGACACTCGATCAAATATTACAACAGGCCATCGCGCCGAACTCGGGCGCAAACGCGCAGACGCTACTCTTCATCATGGCTTTCGCGGCAGTCCTCTTCGGCACGTTGAACGGAGTGCGCGCCATCGTGCGTGAGATACCAATTTACAGGCGCGAGCGCATGGTCAACCTGGGCCTCATTCCCTACATGTTCTCGAAGATCATAATTCTGGGCATACTCAGCCTGTTCCAGAGCGCGGTACTGGTCTACTTTGTCAACCTCAAAACACCATTTCACGGGGGGATCATTTTGCCCGTCCTGTGGGAAATATATATCACGATGGCCCTGACCAACCTGGCTGGCTTGATGTTGGGCCTGATGATCTCGGCGCTTGCTCCAAGCACTGATAGAGCAATGAGTCTGGTGCCACTGGTGCTGATTCCACAGGTCATCTTTTCAGGCATCATTTTCATGCTGAATACGCCCGTGTTACAGATAATAGGCGGTTTATTCGCGGCGCGCTGGGGCATGGCGGGCCTCGGCTCAACGGTCGGCCTGCATGGCGATAAGCTCGGGGTCGATAACTGGACCTACCAGGGAACGCATTTCGCCTCGCTGAGCCAGGCTGTTGAGCAACAGGCAGCAACCACGCACCTGTTCATTATCTGGGGTGCGTTGCTGGGGCTGATTATCGTGCAGGGCATCCTCACAGCATACTTTTTGAAAAAGAAAGACCCAATCAAATAAGGGACAAAAAATTGGCTCCTTTTCTAACTTGCTCAGGCGCTAGTTACCAGGCGAAAAAACAATACGACACAACATGACTATGGGAATAAAAAGGGTGATGAAGTTAGCGGGTTAAGGTCCAGGTCATGGAGAAACTTTTCGTGATTTTTTGGGTTGCCTGTTGTAAGGGTACCTGATTTTTTGGGGGTTGTAAAGGGTTGTTTGTTAGCCAGAAACGAGCTTTTCCTCTAGCTCAGTGATAAAACGGGATTCTTTGCCCTCGACGGTCACTAGATAGAGTTCGTCGGCGGCGCGGGTCATACCGACGTAGCAGCGAACGCGCTGCTTTTCGATTTCTAGCTGTTGCTCCTCTTCCTCGGTAGGAAGTTTATAGGTCAAGGGTAAATCGCCTTCTGTCAGGCCTAGCAGAAAGACAACCGGAAATTCCAGACCCTTCGCGGAATGAATGGTCAGAATCTTAATATGTTCCTCTAGAATGTGAAACTCTTTATCCTCGTCCAACACAGCACGCAAGCCGCTCGCGATCAGGTGTTCCTTGCACATTCTGCAAAAATCGTTGGTTGGACACAGAATGACGCAGTCGGAGAGGCGAAACATCTGGCGTCCAACTAAATCCAGGATTTGTTTGCGCACCAGATCGATTTGATCAATGCAGTTTCTCTTCCTGTTAGGGTTAAAGGCGGCTCGCAAGAGCCTGGGTGGATTACCCTCGCGTTGTATCCATTCAGGATCGATATATTCGTTCGTGGCATTCATGAGCGTGTTTTGCTTCAACAGAGCAGCGGCAGCTTCTCCAATTGTGCGCGTATTGCGGTGGTTTTTGCGCAAAATGGCGGTGCGGCCTCGCGCTTGAATGCCAGCCTGTTCCCAGGAAAACCCGCGCGAATAGAGGGTTTGCGCGGCGTCGCCTAAAATGAGGATAGAGGTTGTCCCAGGTTCAACGTCTTGAGCCACAAAACGCAGGAAGACCCGATAATCGACGGGAGTTAAATCCTGCGCTTCGTCAACGATCAGATCATCATATGGTTCGTCGAATGGCGCTTCATTCAAGCTGCGCAGCGCGTATAGTGCCATATCCGACCAGTCATGAATGCCTGCCTGCCGCAATTTCTGTTGATAGGCTTCGTAGACCTGCCAGACAGCTTCGCGTTGTAAGGGACTTAAGGCCGTTTTGCGTCCATATCGCTTAATTACTTTATAGGCTTCCACGCTTATCAAGCCTAAGCCTTTGATAACGCGCCTGATCTCTTCTTCAAAGAATTTTTTATCACGATCCAAGACGCTGGCAGTATTTTTGCTCCGCACTTCGTCTAACGCCTCTTGCAGGTATTTTCCTATCGTTTTCTCATCTGCGGGTATGTTGAGATGAATACCGCGCCTGCGCAAGAGAGAGGCCATGACGCTATGTAACGTCCTTACCTGCAAATTGTTGGGTAGAGGGCCTATCAGTTCCTCAATCAGCGTGCGCGTGACAGAAGAGAGAGTTTTGTTAAAGGTAAGCATGAGGACGCGGCGGCCCTGTGAGGCCAATTGAATAGCGCGATAGATGCCAATGGTTGTTTTGCCAGAGCCTGCGACTCCTTTTAAAAGGAAGAGAGGACTGCCTGTCATATCTACATATTGCTGCTGTTCAGGCAACAGGTTCAACATCAGTTTTTTGATCTTGCCTTCGAAATAGCCCTCTAAACGATCAAGAGTCGTGCGATAGAGCAGGCGCGAGGGATCAAACAGAACGGTTTGCAGGTCAGGAGAGGTGCTGAGATCAAAGAGGTTGGTGCGAGCATGCTCTGGTAAAGCAGGCAAGGAGAGGGCGTCTTCAAGCGAGCGGGCATCTTTGAGGGCCGGAATAAGGGCTTCTGGGACACCAAGCACACGTAAATGCGCCGAGGGGAAATAGGTGAAATAATTGAGTTCAGCTTCTTTCTCTGGTGTATCCTCACCATGCTGGAACAGATTCACGGGAACATATGCTGCCGGAGCGGCCTGCTTTATCTCTACAGGCGGAGTGGCAGGAGTTTTGGAGGCGACGTTCCAGGACATAAAGTTTGTGGTTGCGAAGTTGAGTAAATGGACGTTATCGACAATTTTATGCCCGCCAAGCTGCCACAGGTACAACATGCCTTTTTCTATTTCAAAGAGCAGGCGCATCCCGTCGTCAATATAGCATTCCAGAATCTTTTTAGAAGTTTTTGCTCTGCGTACCTGATGCACATGCAAAGAGGGATGATGACGATTGTTTACCAGTAAGCCGATCTTCTCTTCAACGATGGCTTTCTTCTGGCTTTGAAGGCTATCGAAGGCCTGGCGAAATTCGCGTGTAGCTTTTGCTCCTACCAACATACTAGAGAATTTCCCCATCAACTTTATACCAATAGTAGGATGTATTCGATTTTGCAATTATAACATATATTAGAAGAGTTTTGGGCAACAACTTCACCGGATTCACAGTAAAACATCAGCCAAAACTAGCGTTTATTCGACTATGCTGCGCTCATTTGTTACAATTTACTAAGAAAGATATGGCGCAATTTCACATAAAGCAGGAGGGAAGTTGTGATCCCCATTAAGGACTATCCAGGTCCACGACGGCGGCTGCCCTGGGTTACGTGGGGATTGATCGCAGTCAACATAGCGGTCTTTCTCTATCAGGTATCGCTAGGCCCTGATGCTCAGGCGTTTATGTTTGCTTATGGGGTTGTTCCGGTGGCAATTACGCATGGTATTCCTCAAACCTCGTTATCAGGCGTTCCGGCGAATCTGCCCTTTCACACGCCCCATCCGGTCTATCTCACGCTGATTACGGCGATGTTTCTGCATGGAGGCTGGCTGCACATCGGCGGCAATATGCTCTTTCTCTACATTTTTGGCGATAACGTGGAAGACCGGATGGGGCCGCTTCCCTACCTGCTCTTTTACCTGTTTTGTGGGATAATTGCCAGTCTGGCGCAAATTTTTGTGAATCCCAACTCGACCATTCCCAGTCTGGGAGCAAGTGGAGCGATTGCCGGGGTGCTGGCCTCGTACCTGGTGTTGTTTCCAATGGCAGGGGTGCGAACCGTCATCTTTATCTTCATCTTCTTCACTGTTGTCACCTTGCCAGCCTTCATCCTGATCGGCGTCTGGTTCGTATTCCAGCTTTTCGACGGGGTTGCCGCGTTAGGTGCCGCGCAACAGAACATGGGAGGCGTCGCCTACTTTGCCCATGTGGGAGGCTTTGTGACGGGGCTTGTCATTACCTTCCTGCTACGGCCCATCTTGCGGCCACCTGCTCCTATGAGCTATCCGTACTTTCCGAGGCATCCTGATGCAATGGATCGGCAGCAGTGGTGGTGATAACGGAAGGACGTGATTAACCTGTAGAGACGCGATGAGGAATATTAACCATCCAAATTGGTAAGCATCCACCAGCCCTTGTCACCCTGCGCGCCGCCAATGTCATCCTGAGCGCAGCGAAGGATCTCGGTCGCCCAGCCGAATCGCGCATCTGGCCCGCAGATCCTTCGCTGCGCTCAGGATGACATACCTGGTTATCCTTTCTTTCCTCATGACATGCCTGGCCATCTCTCCTTCTTAATTTCATGTTTTCGCCATTACATGAATCGCCTTCCCCAGCGCATTCTCGGCGCTCTCCAGTACCGTCTCGCTCAAACCGGGGTGGGCGTAAAGAATCTCTGAAATATCGGTCAAGGTGGCTCCCATTTCGATGGCAAGGGCGACCTGACCAATCAGGTCTCCGGCACGCGGGCCTACAATGGTTGCGCCGAGAATGAGGCCATCGTCCTTGTTTGTGACGATCATGGCTACTCCGTTATCCGCTCCCAGGGTTAAGGCGCGTCCATTTGCGGCTATAGGAAATCTCCCGTTGACGATGTTATAGCCAGCATGGGCAGCTTCCTGTGCTGAAAGACCAACGGTGGCGAGTTCGGGCGTGGTATGCACTACCTGCGGAATGACGAGCGGGGCATATTGGACGCGCTGACCGGAGAGGACTTCGGCGGCGACTTTGCCCTGCTTGATGGCGATGCTTGCCAGGGCACGCTCGCCTGTGCAGTCACCTACGGCATAGATGTGCGGCAGACTGCTTTGCTGCATGGTGTTGACGGAAATGCCGCCGTTGGGTGCAGTCGCCAGATTCACGGCGTCGAGATGGAGGTCGGCGGTGCGCGGTTTGACGCCGTTGGAGAGAACAAGCGGGCGATCACTGATAGTTGAGAGGTTGGATTTTGGCGAAACAGTGATGTTCAGCTTGCGCAGACCAGCCTGGACCAGACGCAAGGCGGCGGGATCGACATTGGGTAAAAGCTGCTCTCCTGGTAAGAAGAGTTTGACCTTGACACCCAGACGGGCGAACAGAGTGACAAGTTCCAGGGCGATATAGTCTTCGCCGTAAACGGCCAGGGTTTGAGGGAGTCCGGGTAAAGCAAGGGCCTGTTCTGGCGTGAGGACGTTGGTGCCGTCGTAAGGCAGATCAGGTACAGGAGCGGCCTCGGCCCCGGTGGCGAGAATGCACTGCTCGAATTTGAAGCGGTGGGAGCCGTGTTCGCCTTCGACGCGCACCTCATTGGCGTTCATAAACCAGCCGGGGCCGGAGACAAATTCGATGCGGTTGCCGGAAATGAGGCGGCGCACGCCATCGGCGAGACGCTGCACCACACTCTGCTTCCAGGACTGCATTTCAGACCAGTTGCAGCTTGCCGCCTCGATATGGATACCTATTGCCGCGAGGTCTTCCTGGCGCAACTGGGCATAACGCTCGGTCGCGGAGAGCAAGGCTTTGAGGGGAATGCAGCCGCGATTCAGGCAGGTGCCGCCGGGTTGGGCGAAATCGACAAGCGTGACATGCCGGCCCAACTGCGCGGCGCGAATGGCAGCGACATAGCCGCCGGGGCCAGAACCAAGCACCAGAACATCGACTGCCGTTGTAACATCTCCAACAACCATCGTTTTCTTTCCTCTCTTAGTCTATTATCACTTTACCAGTAACTCAGCCTGTGGTTGGGCATGGCGCACGCGCGGGTTAAGGGTCGTCACAAGGGTGACGATGAAAATAAGCCCACCATACACCAGCATAGTTGTGGCTGTGCCAATCGTTTGAATCAGGATGCCGACCAGTACCAGCCCAAGGGTGTCTCCCGCGAACAGGAGCATGCGGTAAACGCTGTTGACACGCCCCTGCAATTCGTCTGGAATAAGCGAGAGACGATAGCTTAATTGTGCCACATCGTAGACTGACAGCACCAGCAGGAGTATGCCAAGTGCGATTGCAAGTAGGGCAAGATCGGGAACGATGACCATAAGCGGCCAGAAGATAGTACATATCCAGCTTGAAGCAATCGTAATAACCCGAAAACTCACGCGCCTGTAGACCAGATTGGCGAGCAGGCCGCCCAGGATACTGCCAACGCCATCCAGAGCCAGGATCAAACCGATGACAAAAGGTGAGGCGTGCAAATGCTGGGCAATGATGATAACGATGATGGCAATACCGGCAACGGCGATATTCAAGACAGAGGCTCGTAAGGCCATGAAGAAAATAAGCGGCTCATTCCATAACCATACCAACCCTTCGTGAATGTCCTTCCACAGGGAGATTTTGCGTGGCTCTCGCTCAAGCTGAAAGCGCGTTTTGATACAGAGCAACGAACCGACCGAGGCGATGTAGGAAATGGCGTCTGTGAGAAAAGGGACGATGCGTCCGAAGCTATAGAGCGCGCCGCCGATGGCCGGGCCAATCAAATAGGCAACGCTCTCCGTCACCATGTTTTGCGCGGCAGCAGCCGATATCTGTTCTTTAGCAACGACCTGCAACATGCCGCCGATCTCAGCGAGGTTGAAGAAGACGAAAAGCGTTCCCTCTAGCAGCGAGACAAGGTAAAGCTGCCAGATGGTAAGCCAGCCGAAGGCATAGGCAAGCGGGATGCTGGCAAGGCAGATGGCTCGGCCCGTATCGCAGAGGAGCATGACGCGCTTGCGGTCCCAGCGATCAACCAGCGCGCCAGCAGGCAGCGAGAGGAAGAGATAGGGCAGGACATGTAAAGCGCCAACGAAACCAGCCTGCGCGGGAGAACCTGTAACCGCCAGGACGAATAGAGGGAAGGCAAGATGGGAGACCTGCGAACCGAGGTTTGAGACCATCTGGCCGCCGGTGAGCAGCAGATAGTCGCGGTTGCGCCAGAGCGAACGACGGCGGGAGGGTTGTTTATTTGTTGTTGCCTGGGCATCGTTGGTTGTTGACATAAGGGTTCCAATCTACATAATTTCCGCAGCCCCACCGGACACCCCGATGGATGCCCCTGCATTAGCCTGTCATGCTGAGCGCAGCGAAGCATCTCCGGTCTTGACGCACGAATCGCTCGATATACGAGATGCTTCGCTGCGCTCAGCATGACGGGTAGGTCCCACCCGTCACAATTTCCCCACGCATTTATAGGTCGAGGAGGATTTGTTGGGGGTTTTCTACCAGGTCCTTGAAGCGGGCCAGGAATGCGCCTGCCATTGCTCCGTCGATCAGGCGGTGGTCGAAGGAAAGGGCGAGGGGCATGATGGGACGGATGACAATTTCGCTGTGCTGGATGATGGGTTTGTCTGAGAGCCTGCCTACGGCGAGGATAGCGACTTCGGGATGGTTGATGATGGGCGTGCCGCTACTGCCGCCGAAGCTGCCGACGTTGTTGAGCGTAAAGGTGCTGCCGCTGACTTCGGAGAGTGGCAGGCTGCGTTTTTTGGCTCCCTCTATGAGCCGTTCGACGTTGCTGGCGATTTCCAGAAGCGTCATGTGGTCGGCGTTGCGCAAGACGGGGACGAGCAGGCCTTCAGGTGTGGCGGTGGCAATGCCGATATGGTAGGAACGTTTGTAAATAATCTCGCGGCTCTGTTCATCCAGGCTGGCGTTGAAGATAGGGAATTCTTTGAGCAAGGGAATCAAAAGTTTGATGAGCAGCGGGATGTAGGTGAGCCGGATACCCCGTTTTTCTGCGAAAGGTTTGATGCTCTCACGCAAGGCTTTGAGGGCGAGGCCATCGACCTCATCGAAGGCGGTGGCGTGGGGAATGGTGCGCCAGGAGCGTTCCATGTGTTCGGCGATGCGTTTGCGCAAGCCGGTTAAGGGTTGGCGTTCGTCCTGTAGTTGGGCGGTTGGTGTTGACGAGGTGGACGCAATGAATTGCGTCCCTACAGGAGCGGGTTGCGTTGTAGAGACAGGCGTTTCCGGTTGCGCGCCAATGGGTGAGGGTGTGGCAGGTTGTGTTCCAATAGCAGCAGGCGCGGGTTGTTTCATTTGTTCGGCATAGGCGCGCACGTCTTCGAGGGAGACGCGACTGTTGGGGTTGGAGGGTGGAACCTGGTCGATGTCTACGCCGAGTTCAAAGGCGAGTTTGCGGACGGCAGGGGCGGCAAGGGCGCGGCGGCGAGGTGTTGTGCCGGAAGTTGACGGAACGGCAGAGGTAGTTGATGGTGTGATAGCGGATGTCGTTGAGGGCGTGGGAGGTGATATGGTGGGTGGCGTAGGAGCAGAGGGGGTTGAGGGCGTGGGAACAGATGTTGTTGATGACGCGGGGGGAGTGGACGCAATGAATTGCGTCCCATCAGTTGCGGCGGTGCTACCCTTGCCGACGGGCGAATCGAAGACGACCAGGACATCACCGACCTTCGCGGTCTCGCCTGGTTGCACGCGAATCTGGCTGACGCGCCCGCTCACGGGAGAGGGAATCTCAACAATCGCTTTATCGGTTTCGACCTTTACAACAGTCTGATCGAGCTTGACGGTGTCGCCCTCTTTGACAAGCCACTCGACGATTTCGGCTTCGTGCATGCCTTCGCCAAGATCGGCCAGTTTCAGTTCACTCATAAGAACGCTCTCCAAAATAGTGAAGTATACTGCACAGCCAGATTATGGCTCCATAACGCGCTGGATGGCGTCAAAGACCTTCGCGGGTGTGGGCAGGTAGTAGTCTTCCTGACCGGGTACGGGATAAGGTGTGTCGTAGCCAGTGACGCGCTCGATAGGCTTGAGCAGAGAGTAAAAGACGCGCTCATTGATGATGGCGGTGATCTCCGCACCGATGCCGCCTGCGCGAGGGGCTTCGTGAACGATGATGGCGCGGCCCGTCTTCTCTACGGATGAAGCGATGGCGTCCTCATCCAGTGGCCAGACAGTACGTAGATCGATGACTTCGGCGCTGGTTCCCATTTCCTGCTGCGCCTTTTTCGCGGCTTCTAAGGCCACGTTGACCATCGCGCCGTAGGCGAAGATGCTGACATCGCTGCCTTCCTGCACCACGTTGGCTTTGCCGAGCGGAAGAGTATAGTAGTCTTCGGGCGTGTCCTGGCGGAAGGAGCGGTAAAGCTTGATATTTTCCAGGAACAGCACAGGGTCGGGGTCCTGTACCGCCGAGGCGAGCAGACCTTTGGCATCGTAGGGATTTGAGGGAATGACGATCTTGAAGCCGGGGGCCTGCAAGAAGATGCCTTCCAGGCTGTCCGAATGCAGTTCGGGTGTGCGCACGCCGCCACCATAGGGTGCGCGTACTACTAAAGGGCAGGTGAACGCTCCGGCGCTGCGGAAACGAATGCGGGCGGCCTGCGAAACAAGCTGGTTCATACAGACAAAGAGGAAACCGGCAAACTGGATTTCCGCGATGGGATGCAGGCCGTAGACCGCCATGCCAACGGAACTACCGATGATGGCGGACTCCGAAAGCGGCGTATCAAAGACGCGCGTTTCGCCAAACTTCTTTTGCAGGTGTTCTGTGACGCGGAAGACGCCGCCATTGACGCCGATGTCCTGGCCGAGTACCACAACCTTTTTGTCGCGTTCGAGTTCAAGCGCGAGCGCCGAGTTCAGCGCCTCTATCATGGTCATCTGCATGAATGTTGTCCTTTTAGATGTCAACTTATCGGCTGGGAACCAGGGCGACCGCAAGGGTCGCCCCTACCAGGCCGTTTATGTAGGGGCGACCCTTGCGGTCGCCCTGGCTCTGGAATCTGGCCGTTATTTGCGATTGACGTAGCGCAAGAGATCTTCTCGCTGGGCTTGCAGGCGCTGCGGAAGTTCCGCGAAGGTATAATCAAAGAAGCTATCGGGGGCCATTGGCGGCGTGGCTTCGGCGATCCGCACGGCCTCGTTGATCTCTTCCTCTACCTCGTCGATAATCTGCTGGGCCTGCTGTTCGCTGAGCAGGTCGCGCTGCAAGAGGAATTTCTGGAAACGGACGAGCGGGTCTTTGGTTTTCCAGGCTTCGACTTCTGCCGGGTCGCGGTAGCGAGTCGGGTCATCGGCGGTGGTATGCGCGCCGATGCGGTAGGTCAGCAATTCCACCAGCGTTGGCCCCTGCCCGGAGCGAGCGCGTTCAACGGCTTTATTGATGGTATCGTATACTGCTAAAATATCGTTGCCATCGACAAGCGCGGAGGGAACACCAAAGCCAGCGCCGCGAGCGGCAAGCGTGGGAGCCGCGCTCTGCTTATGACGCGGCACGCTGATGGCCCAGCCGTTATTTTGCACGACGAGGACAACGGGAGCCTGGTAGACGCCAGCGAAGTTCAATGCCTCGTTGAAGTCACCCTCGGAAGTCGCTCCATCGCCGCACACCCCCATTGCCACCACGGGATCACCGGAAATTTTCGCGGCCATCGCCAGACCAACGGCATGCAGCATCTGCGTGCCGATGACGATCTGGAAGGGCAGGCAACGCGACCCGGCAGGCCAATCGCTGGGTGTGAAGCCACGAAAGGCGTAGACCAGCGTGGAGAGCGGCACGCCTTTGACGATCAGTGAGGCGATTTCGCGGTACGAGGTCGCCAGCCAGTCCTGGGGCTGCAAGGGCATGGCAAGGCCAACCGTCGCGGCCTCTTGTCCGACAAGCGAGCCGAAGGTGGTAGCGCGTCCCTGGCGCTGCAAGGCAATGATTTTATTGGAAAAGGCCCGCGCCAGTTGCATGTAGCGATAGGCATAAAGCAGCCGCTCGGCGCTCAGATCGGGCATCTCTCCTACCAGGTTGCCTTCGGGGTTCAGAATCTGGTAGGGAACAAGGCCAGGGTCGATTTGCTGGATGGTCATATTGCGCTGCCTTTCATACTGCTATAAGTGTTGATAAAATAGCGGGGCATTCTCGCTCCCTGTCATCCTGCCTCTTGTCATCCTGAGCGCAGCGAAGGATCTACGTTGCCCGAAGACATCTCGCGGGGGAACGAGATCCTTCGCGGCGCTCAGGATGACAGACCTGGATAGACCCGCTTGCTACCGACTGATGTATACCCAGGGAGCCTCTTGCTGCCGCTTTTGTTCAAAGGCGCTGATCTCGTCATCGTGGCTGAGTGTCCAGCCGATGTTATCGAGGCCCTGCAGCAGGGCGTTCTTGCGAAAGTTGTCGATGTCGAAATGAATCTGGCTGCCATCGGACTTCGTCAGCGTCTGAGATGCGAGATCGACATGTAGCTTGTAGCCTTCGGTCTTCTCAACCTCATCGAAAAGCTGGCGTACAGTCGCGTGATCGAGTGTGACGGGCAATATGCCGTTGTTGAAACAGTTGTTGTAGAAAATATCGGCGAAGCTGGGGGCGATGATGCAGCGAAAGCCGTAGTCATGAATGGCCCAGGGTGCATGTTCACGCGAGGAGCCGCAGCCGAAATTATCCTCAGCAAGCAGGATGGTCGCGCCCTGGTAACGGGGCTGATTCAGCACAAAGTCAGGATTGGGCTGCTGTCCAGCCTGGTCAAGGTAGCGCCAGTTGGCAAATAAGACTTTTTCAAAGCCGGTGCGTCTGGTTGTTTTAAGAAAACGGGCGGGTGTGATCTCGTCCGTGTTAACATTCATGCGGTCTAATGGAGCAACGAGGCCCGTAAATGGGGTATAGGGTTCCATAGACGATTTTCTCCTCTTCAATTAAGAACGCGGAAAGGTTTTTGTAGGGCCGCGATGAATCGCGTCCGGCTTCTCACACCGATGCATGGGGTGGACGCGATAAATCGCGTCCCTACAAAAACCCGGATATGTTCCGCATGTGCATGATCGCGTCCCTATATCTGTTCGCGAATATCGACGAAGTGTCCGGCGATAGCGGCGGCGGCGGCCATCGCAGGGCTGACGAGGTGAGTGCGCCCGCCGCGACCCTGGCGGCCCTCGAAGTTGCGGTTGCTGGTCGAGGCGCAGCGTTCACCCTCGGAGAGCATGTCACCGTTCATGGCAATGCACATGCTACAGCCGGATTCGCGCCACTGGAAGCCAGCCTCGCGGAAGATGTCGGCCAGGCCCTCTTCCTCGGCAATGCGGCGCACCTGCATCGAGCCAGGAACCACAAAGGCGCGAATGCCGGGGGCAACATGCTTGCCCTTCACATACCGGGCCGCGATGCGCAGGTCTTCGAGGCGCGAATTGGTGCAGGAGCCGATGAAGACGGTATCGAGTTTGATATCGGTGATCTTCTGTCCAGGCTGCAGGCCCATGTATTTCAGGGCGCGTTCGTATGATTTGCGCTTCTCGGGGTCGGTCTCTTCAGCCGGGTCGGGCACATAGCCCGTTACATCAACGACCATGCCGGGATTTGTTCCCCAGGTCACCTGCGGGGCGAGGCCATCGATGTTCAGTTCGTAGACTTTGTCGAAGTGCGCGCCGGGGTCGGTTGCCAGTTGCTTCCAGGACTCAACAGCGCGGTCGAACAGCTCGCCTTTGGGGGCGAAAGGGCGGCCTTTCAAATAGGCAAAGGTGGTCTCGTCGGGGGCGACCATGCCTGCGCGAGCGCCCGCTTCGATAGCCATATTGCAGAGCGTCATGCGGCCTTCCATCGAGAGATTGCGAATGGCGGAGCCGCTAAATTCGATGACGTGTCCGGTTCCAACGCCTGTGCCAAGCTGTCCGATGATGTACAGGGCGATGTCTTTGGCGGTGACTCCCGGCCCGGGCGTACCCTCGACGCGGATATTCATGGTCTTCGGCTTCTGTTGCAGCAGGCATTGCGTGGCAAGCACCTGCTCTACTTCGCTTGTGCCGATGCCGAAGGCGAGAGCACCCACCGCGCCATGTGTAGAGGTGTGCGAGTCGCCGCATACGATGGTCATGCCGGGAAGAGACAGGCCCTGCTCCGGGCCGATGATATGCACAATACCCTGGCGGGCATCGCTCATATCGTAGAGGGTGATGCCGAAATCACGCGCATTCTTCTCAAGCGCGGTGATGCATTCCTCGCTGGCTTTATCCACAACGTCGAGCATGCGACGGCCCGGCACAGTTGGAACGGTATGATCGATCACAGCAACGGTGGCATCGGGGCGGCGCACTTTGCGTCCGGCAAGTCTGAGACCGCTAAATGCCTGGGGTGAGGTCGCTTCGTGAACCAGGTGACGGTCGATATAAAGTACAGTAGATTCTCCTGGGACATCGCGCACGACATGCGCATCCCAGATTTTCTCAAACATGGTTTTAGGCATAGAGTGGTTTTCCTCCAAATAGGTCTTCCAGCGGCACAGCCGGGTAGCTCCTCCATCAACTTCTTCTTTGTATTATCGCACATTCTCAAAAACATGTGTTGACTCATCTTTATTTGTGTTCACATGAATATGGTATAATAGCAGCAATATCGCAAGTTCGTTTCTGTGCGCTTCTCTCCGGGCTAATACAAAAAGACAAGAGTAATCAGGTCTCCTTGTGTCTTTACAAGATGTATCCCAGGAAAAACGGCGTATACAGGGGAAATTATAAATGGAGACTTCTAATGGATGGGCATCCTGAGACAATGACCAAGAGTCGCGAGGTTGTACTGGCGGGGGGTGGCGAGATGGGGAGGCTGATGCGGGAGCATGACTGGGCCTCAACTCCACTTGGTCCGGTCGAAACATGGCCGCAAAGTTTGCGCACCGCCGTCAGTATCTGTCTGTCGTCTCATTTCCCGATGCTGATCTGGTGGGGGCCGGAACTGGTCAAGCTCTATAATGATGCCTATAAACCGATTCTTGGCAAGAAACATCCAAAAGCGCTGGGACAACGGGGCAAGGAATGCTGGCCGGAGATATGGGACATCATCGGGCCGATGCTCGAGGGCGTGCTGACGCGAGGCGAGGCCACGTGGTCGGAGAACCAGTTGCTGCTGCTTGAGCGCAATGGGTTTGCCGAGGAGTGCTATTTCACGTTTTCTTACAGTCCTATCCGCGATGAGACGGGTTCGGTGGGTGGAGTATTTACTGCCGTTACGGAGACGACCCAGCAGGTGCTGGGTGCGCGCCGCCTGGGAACGCTGCGAACGCTGGCCACCAATACCGCTTCTGCGCATACGCTCGAAGAGGTTTGCGCAAGCGCGGTGGAGACGCTGGCCGAAAATCCCGCCGATATTCCTTTCGCATTGTTGTATTTACTATCGCCGGATGAAACAGAAGCCTCGCTTGCGGGCGCGACTGGCCTTCCTTTCGGAACCCCTGCCAGCCCCACAGGTATTTCGCTCGCCGATGAAAATGCGCCCTGGCCGCTCGGATACGTCGCGGAGACGGGCGAAACGGCGCTGGTTGAAGACCTGATAGACCACTTTGGCATCGGTTCGGGGCCGCTTTCATATGAAGATATGCCGCCGCCGAAATCAGCGCTTGTCCTGCCGATTACCCGCGCGGGTCAGGCTCGTCCCTATGGCCTGCTGGTGGCGGGAGTCAGTTCGCGTCGTCCGCTTGACGAGGATTATCAAGGTTTTCTTTCACTGGTAGCGGGTCAGATCGCCACCGCTTATGCTTCGGCACGAGCCTATCAGGAGGCCCAGGAACGGGCAGAGGCGCTGGCACAACTCGATCAGGCGAAAACCGCCTTCTTCAGCAATGTCAGCCACGAATTTCGCACGCCGCTCACCCTGCTGCTCGGCCCCCTGGAAACCTTGCTTGCCGATTCAAGCCTCACGCCTGAGCAGCGCGAACTGGTAGAGGTGGCCCGCCGCAACGGACTGCGCCAGTTGAAGCTGGTCAATACCTTGCTGGACTTCTCGCGTATCGAAGCGGGGCGCGTGCAAGCCTCGTATGTCCCGACAGACATTTCCCAGTTAACCGTTGATCTTGCCAGCGCGTTTCGCTCCGCGATTGAGAAAGCCGGTCTGCGCCTGATTGTAGAATGTCCTGAGCTGCCTGAACTGGCCTATGTTGACCGGGACATGTGGGAAAAAATCGTTCTCAACCTGCTCTCCAATGCCTTCAAATTCACCTTTTCCGGTTTCATCCGCGTTGCGACACGCCAGGTAGGAAAGTCTTTCGAGCTGGTAGTACAGGATACCGGCGTGGGCATACCAGAAGAGGAACTGTCACACCTCTTTGAGCGCTTCTACCGGGTGCGTAATACTCGCGCGCGCACGCAGGAAGGGTCCGGCATTGGTCTGGCGCTGGTGCAGGAACTTGTACGGCTGCATGGAGGAAGCATCCAGGTCGAAAGCAGGGCGAGCGAAGGCACAACCTTTACCGTGTTGATTCCGTGCGGCTATGATCATTTACCAGCAGAGCGTATCAGCGCGACACCTACCCTGACTTCAACGGCATTAGGAGCCGATCCATATGTTGAGGAGGCCATACGCTGGCTTCCGCAGCCGCTTCAGCAGATAGATAGCGCGCCGGAAGAGAAAGGACAGTCACTTTCAGAGTCGCTTCCGTTCGCCAGTATTTCTGCTACAACACCGGCACAGCTTTTGCATTTGCTGGTGGTTGACGATAACGCGGACATGCGCGATTATCTCAAGCGCGTCCTGAGCAGCTTTTACAAGGTGACACTTGCCAACGATGGCGACAGCGCGTTGCAGTTAGCAACAAGCGAGAAGCCTGATCTGATTATCAGCGACGTGATGATGCCGGGATTGGATGGCTTTGGCCTGCTGTCTGCCCTGCGCGCCAATCCTCAAACCAGGAGTATTCCCTTCATCCTGCTTTCGGCTCGCGCAGGGGAAGAGGCCGTCCTGGAAGGTCTACAGGCAGGCGCGAATGATTACCTGGTCAAACCGTTCTCGGCGCGAGAATTGCTGGCGCGGGTGAGCGTGCTGCTGGAAGTGGCCCGCCTGCGCAAAGAGGTGGAAGCGGCGCGGCAACAACTCCATGACCTGTTCATGCAAGCGCCCGCCATCATCTGCGTCCTACGTAGCCCCGAACATGTCTTTACACTGGCGAACCCGCGCTATAAGCAACTTGTAGGCAATCGCGAGCTGATAGGTTTACCAATTCGCGAGGCATTGCCGGAAGTTGATGGACAGGGCTTCTTTGAACTGCTCGATCAGGTGTATGCCACTGGCGAAGCATATATAGGCAATGAATTACCGTTGAAAATTGATCGCCAGTTGAATGGAAACTGGGAAGAGGGCTTTTTCAATTTTGTCTACCAGCCAACATACAACACGCGAGGCGAGGTAGATGGCATTCTGGTACACGCGGTGGAGGTGACGGAACAGGTGCAGGCACGTCAACTGGTGCAGGAGCGCGAACAACGCCTGACCGCGCTGCTCGAATCAACGGGGGATGGCATTTACGGCCTCGATGCGGAGGGACGCTGCACTTTTATCAACCGAGCGGGAGCGGAAATGCTTGGCTACACCCCGGATGAATTGCTGGGACAGCAAATGCATCGCATGATTCATCATCATCGTTCCGATGGCGAGCCTTATCCTTACGAAGCGTGCCCAATTGTGGCAGCTACAACACGCAGTGAGGGAACACGCATCGATACCGAGGTACTGTGGCGAAAAGATGGCACCTCTTTCCCCGCCGAATACACATCCTATCCGATTGTGAACAACGGCAAAATCATAGGCGCGGTCGTCACCTTCCTGGATATTACCGAACGTAAAGCGCTTGAGCAGAGCAGAGACGCCTTCATTGGCATGGCAAGTCACGAACTGCGCAACCCCATTACTTCCATCAAAGGAAACCTTCAACTCGCTGAACTGCGCCTGGAACGCCTGTTACGACAGACAAAAGACCTGCCGGAAGAGGTAAGCAAGAGCCTTGTCGATACCTCGGGTTTGCTGGCGAGAGCGCTTCGTCAAACAGGCACACAGATTCGCCTTATCAATGATCTGCTGGATCTCTCGCGCTTGCAGGTGGGAAAGCTTGAACTCTCGTTTTCGCTTTGCGACCTGACCAGTATCGTGCGCGAAACAATAGCCGACCAGCGAGCGGCAAGCCCCGGCAGAACCATCATTTTCGAGCAAGAAGAGGCCGAACCAATCTTCGTGCAGGCCGATGCAGATCGCATTGGGCAGGTGGTCAGCAACTATCTCACCAACGCGCTTAAATACTCGCCTGCCAGCGAACCCGTTACGGTCGGAATGTTGATACAAAATCAGGAAGTACATGTCTGGGTACGAGATCATGGGCCAGGATTGACGCTCGAACAGCAGCAGCAGGTATGGGGGCGCTTCTACCAGGTGCCGGGAGTACAGGTGCAAAGCGGTAGCGGTCAGGGCCTGGGCCTGGGCCTTTACATTTGCCAGACCTTGATTTCGCGCCACAATGGCAAAGTAGGAGTCGAGAGCAAAAAAGGCGAAGGCTCGACGTTCTGGTTCACCTTGCCTCGCGCGGAATAATCAAAAGCAAGAAGGTAGAGTAAGGGTCGCGTTTTTGTAGGGAGACCAGAAGCCACCCGCGTAAAACCAGCAGAAAGCCACCCGTCGTACAGGGAGACTGGAAGCCCCCCGCAAGGGGGGGCTTCCAGTCTCCCTGTACGATTCACACATGCGAGTCACAAAAAAGACACCACCTATTGAGACAATATCTCATTGACAAGTGTAGAAGAGATATGTTATGCTGAGCATTAAAGAGACAGGGTATCAATAAGGAGAGATTCATGTGTTCTCGTAAAAACGTATGTATTGTAGGAGCGATGTATTTTTTTGCGGCCGTGCTGATAAGTGCGTGCAGCGGGCCTGCTACGGGGAGTGGCACGCAAGGTTCGGTCATCAACGTGGTGGCGGCGGAAAACTTTTACGGCAATATCGTTTCGCAGATCGGCGGGAGCCATGTCTCTGTGACCAGCATCCTTTCGGACCCGAACGTTGACCCGCATGAATATCAATCCAATGTGCAGACGGCCATCGCGGTTGGTAAAGCAAACCTGGTTATTGAAAACGGCGGTGGCTACGATGACTGGATGGACAAAATTCTCTCCGGCTCGCCGAATAGCAAGCGCCTGCTCCTGAAAGGCTTTGATGTAGCGAAGGTGAAACTGCCGGATAATGAACACGTGTGGTACAGTATTGCTAATGTGGCAACTATCGCGCAGGCCATTGCGCAAGACCTGAAGCAATTGGATGCCGCCGATAGCGCGAGCTTTGATCACAACCTGCAAGCGTTTCAGCAATCGCTACAGCCTCTTCAGACAAAGATTAGCGATTTCGCGGCGAAATATAAGGGTACACCCGTAGGACTCACAGAAACAATCTACCTGTACCAGGCAGTACCGGAGGGGCTGAATGTGCTGACGCCGTTCGCGTTCATGAAAGCGATTGCCGAGGGGAACGACCCGCCTGCGAGTACAGTCATCACCGTGACCGATCAGATTAGGCAGCACCAGATTAAGGTTCTGATTTATAACGTGCAAACGGTGACGCCGGTGACAACGAATCTCTTGAATCTGGCGAAGGCGCAGTCTATTCCGGTAGTGCCTGTCAGCGAGACGATGCCGACGGGTAAAACTTACCAGACCTGGATGATGGGCCAGTTAAATGCATTAGAAACGGCTCTGGGCAGCCAGAAATCATAACGAGGTGGGGTGTGATGCAAGAACCGGTTATTGAATTGGAGCAAGTGCGCGTGCAATTTGGCAGGCGTGTTTTATTGGAGAACATAAGTTTCGCCATCGAGCAGGGGGAGTTTATCGCTGTGCTGGGGCCAAATGGCGCGGGGAAAAGTACGCTGCTCAAACTATTGTTGGGACTGATTAAACCCGCTTCGGGTACGGTGCGCGTGCTGGGTCGGCCACCCACACGAGGCAATAAGGAGATCGGCTACGCGCCGCAGCATCGCGTGTTAGAGGCAGACCTGGCCCTGCGCGCTCGAGACGTAGTGGGCTTCGGCCTGGATGGCAATCGTTGGGGCTTCTCGCTGCCGAGCGCCCGTAGAAACGCCAGAATTGACGAAGCGCTTGAAGAGGTCAACGCGCTTTCTTTTGCCGATGCGCCCATCAGCCAGCTTTCAGGCGGCGAACAGCAGCGCTTGTTGATTGCGCAGGCCCTTTTGACCAACCCGCGCCTGCTGCTGCTGGACGAACCACTATCGAACCTGGATATTACGCGCGAGCAAGAGATTGTCGCGCTGGTCGAGCGAGTCTGCCGGGCGCGTCAGGTGACGGTGCTGCTGGTGGCGCACGATGTCAATCCACTGCTGCCGGTTATTGACCGCGTACTCTATATAGCGCGCGGCCATACCGCTCTCGGTAGGCCGGATGAGATTATTAACAGCGACACACTGAGTCAGTTATACGGTTCGAACGTGGAAGTGGTACAGGCGTTGGGACGCCTCTTTGTGGTCGGGGCCGAGACATAGGCAGGAAAAGACGATGCTAGATATCTTTCAATACAGCTTTATACAGAACGCGCTGCTGGCCGGTTGCATTGTGGCTGTCATCGCCGCCATCACCGGCTATTTCCTGATTGTGCGCGGATTGACCTTTGCCGGTCATGCGCTGCCCAATATCGGTTTCGCGGGCGCGGCGGGAGCGGTGCTACTCGGCATCGATCCGGTGTTGGGACTGTTCGTCTTCACCATCGGTGCTGGAATCGGCATTGGCCTGCTTGGCAGAGAGGTGAACGAGCGCGACACATCGATTGGTGTGCTGATGACCCTTGCGCTGGGCCTGGGCATCCTGTTTCTCGCCCTGTATCATGGCTACGCGGAAAGGGCCTATAGCATCCTCTTTGGTCAGATCGTGGGCATCAGCCAATCCGATGTTCTGATTACCATCATTTCCAGCGTGCTGGTCTTCGCGGCCATCCTGCTGCTGTTCCGGCCCTTGCTTTTCAGTTCGTTTGATCCAGAGGTCGCGGAGGCCCGGGGCGTGCCGGTACGCTTGCTCTCCATCGTCTTCCTGATCCTGCTGGCAATCATCGTTTCGCTTTCTGTGCAAATCGTCGGGACGCTGCTGGTCTTTACCTTGCTGGTTGGACCACCTGCAACGGCGGTACGCATCGCGAAAAGCCCGCTGCGTGCCATCGTTCTCGCGGTTGTATTGGGTGTCTGCTATACCTTCCTGGGGATTTATCTCGCGGCCTTAAATGGCGTCTGGCCGGTCAGCTTCTTTATTGCCGCGCTCTCCTTTGTGGTATATCTTCCCGTTCGGCTGCTTTCTCCTTTGTGGAGGGAAAGGGCCGCGAGGAAAGGCGACCTGGATAAGGTACCTTCTGCCGAGAAGAAAGCTCACGAAACTACGACAGGACAGACAGCAGAACAAATACCGGGAACATTCCGCTGAAAGGAGGGCGGCAATGCATAACTTTTTATCCCTGTTTTCCTACGACTTTGTGCAGAATGCCTACCTGGTGGGAACGATTGTCGCCATCGTGGCTGCCGTGATAGGATATTTCGTAGTGTTGCGCGCTCAGGCTTTCGCAGGAGAGGCACTGTCGGATATCAGTTTTGCCGGAGCAACAGGCGCGGCCATTCTGGGCATCAGTTCACTGGTCGGAATGTTCTTCTTCACGATCTTAGCGGCGCTGGGCATGGGTGCGCTGGGCGAGCGCATTCGCGGGCGAGACGTGGAAATTGGCATGATCCTCTCGTTCGCGCTCGGCCTGGGGGTGCTGTTCCTGACCATCTATAGCCAGACAGGCACGAATTCGACGGAGGGCCTGCAGGTTCTTTTCGGCTCGATCCTGACCCTGCAACGCAGCGATATCTGGATGACGCTGATAGCTGGGGTAGTGATTCTGGCGGTCGTGGCGATCTTGTTCCGCCCACTACTCTTTGCCTCGGTTGATCCCGAGGTCGCAGAGACGCGGGGCGTGCCGGTGCGTCTGCTCTCCACCATCTTCCTGATCCTGCTCGGCATCACGACGGCGGTGACGGTGCTTGCAGTGGGCGTGCTGCTGGTGCTGGCGCTATTGATTGCTCCACCTGCGGCGGCTTTGCGGCTGACACATCGCCCATTTGCCTCGATCATGCTGGCAGTAATATTGGATGTAGCCATTATCTGGTGCGGACTGAGCATCGCTTTTATCGGGCCGGGCAGCCAGTTGCCGGTAGGTTTTCTCGTTTCGGCGCTGGCCGCTATCGTCTACTTTGTGGCGATACCGCTCGGACGACTGCGCGCGCCACGTCGAACGGAGCCGGTGCCGCGCGCTGATTGCAAGCATAAGGCTACCTATATAAGCAAACATCACACAGGAAGCGCGGGATAAGCGCTTCCCTGGATAGAATCATGCAGAGATGAAAGAAGAACAAAGTCTAACCAAAAAAATTCGGGAGGCTTTCGCCGAGACAAGCCAGCGCAACACACGCCCGCGCCGTATCATTGCCGAGCGCCTGATCGAACTTGCTCGAAGCGGCGCGCACTTTACAGTAGATGATCTCTGGCAAACGCTGCGCCAGGAGGAGCCACGCCTGGGCCGCGCCACCGTCTACCGTTCCGTGGAAATGCTGGTCAACATGGGAATATTAGACCGCGTCGAGTTTGCCGACGGCACGCATCATTATCGCGTCTGCGGAGGCGGCGGCCATCATCACCACCTGACCTGCACCCAATGCCATCGCGTCGTAGAGGTCGATGTTTGTTTGCCGAAAGAACAGATTGATTTTATAGGGAAACAGGCGAATTTTGCGATTGAGGGGCATTCGTTGACGTTGTTTGGGAGGTGTGGGAAGTGTAGGGGATGAGGTAAATTCATCCACAATAAACCTTCTTCAGCCAATTTCCACCTTTGATGAGACTTTTACTAAAGTCATTCGTTAAAGTAAATTGAAACAGTTCTATTCTTCTCTATAAATGTAATATATGCAGTAGCGCTATTGGGGGATTAAACGCTATGGTAGATCGTATTGGGGAACAATTTGGCAATTATCGACTGGTAAAGCTGCTGGGGAGGGGTGGTTTCGCGGATGTTTATCTGGGAGAACATATACACCTGGGGTCGCATGTCGCCATTAAGATTTTACATGCCCTGCTCGAGGAACATGAGCAGGAAGAGTTTCTGCTTGAAGCGCGTTTGATCGCCTCACTGGAGCATCCATCGATTGTGCCCGTCGTGGATTGCGCGATTGAGAAAAACAATGCCTTTATTGTCATGAAGTATGCCCCACATGGAACGCTGCGCCAGCGTTATCCGAAAGGGACGCGGCTGCCTCTGCCGGAGATAGTGGAGATCGTCCGGCAGGTTGGAGCAGCCCTTCAGTTCGCGCATAACCGGCGTATTATTCACCGCGATGTCAAGCCGGAAAATATGTTGCTGGGGCCACACGATGAGGTCTTATTGAGCGATTTTGGTATCGCCATCCTTTCATCCTCAACGGGTTCACAGAAAACGCAGGCGACTGCCGGAACGGTGGCGTACATGGCTCCCGAGCAGATTATGGGCAAGCCACGCATCGCCAGCGATCAATACGCACTGGGCATCGTCGTCTATGAGTGGCTGTGCGGCGAACGACCTTTTCATGGCTCGTTTCCAGAACTATGCGCGCAGCATCTCTATGCTCCACCACCTTCCTTACAGGCAAAAAATTCCGGGATATCTCCGGCAGTGGAAGCGATTGTGATGAGAGCGCTTGCCAAAAAGCCGGAACAGCGCTTCCAACACGTGTCCGACTTCGTTGCTGCTTTGCAAGATGCCTGCCAGTCCACAGACCAGATATCTACCTTCGTTATGTCTTCTCCCCCGCAGAATACGGGGAAACAACAAACGCTGTCGTATCCTGGCATCTCTCGACCAGATATGGTTGTGCCAGGATATCGTGGCGATGAATCTACGCTTATGAAAACACCACAAGAAATCTCTGCGCCGCACATTACGCCCGCGACCATAACGCCCTGGTTAGGTGCTATAGAACAGGATAGCCAGGGATTTGCGCTGAAAAATACGCCGCTCCCACCTACCTTTTACCCGCAAGAGGAAAGCGTGCCTCTCACAAAGCAGGTCACATTTACGCCCGAGCCAACACACGTCGCTCGAAGCTGGAAAGACCCCGAGGGACGAAACAAGAAACGGCCCTGGTTTTTGATCGCGGCGACGGTATTGATTGCCCTCGCGTTAATCGGCGGTTCATTTGTTTTCGCCCTACGACAGGCTCCCACCAGCAGCATAAACAAAGGGACGACAGCTCAAGTTCCAACCGGGGCATCAACCCCTACTTCTGGAACGTTTAGCAGCCCGACGAGCGGCCATACAGCGACAAAGACAACGGGGCAAACGCCTGGCACAACACTTGGGACAACCCCCACTACCAGACCAACTCAATCGGTTCCAACGCAGGGGCCTCATCCAACACCGAAACCAGACCCGGGCCCACCAACTGTTACAGTAACAACTCCACCAGCCACTTTGAGTGTGAGTCCATCGAGCCTCGAAAATAACTTCAGCAACTGCCAGACCGACTCGCATGGTGGAGTCAGCTATCTCTCTTCATGCCCACTTGTTATAAGCACCAGCGCGCAAACCACAAGCGCATTGAACTGGTCAGTGACATCAGATGCTCCGGGCACCACCTTTGATCAATCTACTGGTTCAATTGCGCCAGGACAACCGGTCACGATCAACGTCTTTCCACCCAACAACGATCAGGTATGCCCAATGAGTTTCACCCTTACATTTACAGGGCCATCCAACACCGTTCAGGTACCCATCAATTGCACCTACATTATGACCAGCCCGGATTCGAACACATTTGACAACACACAGTGTACCAACAACACCGGTAGCTGGGTATGCGTCATTACTGTAAGTGCGAGCCCGCAAAATACTATCAATACCCAGTGGGCTGTCACTTTGCAAACACCTGATCCAAACATCATCATTCCAGTAACACAAGGAACACTCGGGCCTGGAGCAGCAACACAGGTGACGATCACTATACCGGATTCAGATTGCCCGACGAATAATGTCATAGAATTTTATGTGCCGGGAGGGCTTCCTTACGGAACAAACTTTTTGAGCTGGTCATGTTAAAAAGGTCGGACAAAACGAATTGGTTGCAAAGTCGCATCTGGAACCCTTGACAATTCTTTGATTATTATCTATACTTTGAGCAACCGATTGCGCAAAAATGTTGAGGTTCAACATGGAAGCGTTAAACGGAGTAGTGGTACTGAAATGCATAGGAGTGCGCAGACCATGTCGGTCTCCATTTATGACATTGCTAAAATTGCCGGGGTTTCTCCATCGACCGTTTCGCGGGCACTGGAAGATCATCCGCGTATTGGAGCCGCCACTCGCAAACGGATTCAGGAACTCGCGCGCGAGATGAACTATGTTCCCAGCACTGTGGCAAAGAGCCTGGCGACGAACAAGACCTGGACAATCGGCATGGTACTCGCGACAATTTCCGACCCTTTCATGGGACGGGTCATAGAGGGCGTGGAGCAGAAGGCTCTTGAAGCCAGCTTCAACGTGTTTATCAGTACTTCGCAAAATGACCGACAGCGCGAAATTGCGGTGATTGAAACGCTTCAAAAGCGGCGCGTAGATGGCATCATCGTTATTGCCTCTCATTTATTTGAGCGCACACCACGCTTCTTTGAACGGAGTAAGGTTCCCATCGTGATCATCAACGAGCAGAATCCCGGCAAGAACATGCATTTTGTGGCCGTTGATGATGTGCATGGAGCGCGCTTAGCAGTAGAGCATCTCATCTCGCTGGGTCATCGCCGCATTGGATACGTGAGTATTACCAATCGCCCGCAGTCAAACCAGCATCGCTTCAAAGGATACCAGGAAGCCCTGGAAGCGGCTGGCATTGCAGTAGACCCGGCGCTTATTTTTTCTTCCCATGCGATTGAGAACCATGTGAAAATCGGTGAAGCCAGTTTAGAACCTTTACTGGCAGCCGGAGCCAGCGCGGTATTTTGCTACAACGATACAGCAGCTATTGGCTTGCTCGCGGCCTGCCATCAGCAAGGTATCGCAGTTCCCGGCGATCTCAGTATTATCGGCTTTGATGATATCGACATGGCGGCCTACGTTATGCCGCCACTGACCACCATCCGTCAACCTCGCTTCGAGCTGGGACATAAGGCTATGCAGATGATGCTGGCCTTATTGAACGGCGAGGAGCCAGATAACCAGATTCTGCCCGCTGAATTAGTAGTGCGTAAAACGACTGCTGCTCTGGTGAACACCGGATCAGACGTAAATAGTAAGTAGTCCTTTTTTTAACCAGGTGCGCAATCGATTGCACTACAGATACTCAGGTCAAATCTGTATTTTATTTACCACCATTCATTTATTTTGTAGATTTGCGCAATCGATTGCGCAAATAAGAGGAGGTCAGGATGAAACTGGGTTTTCATGGCGCTACATCAATGCCCGCCGATCTACAAACTGACGTTGCAGCGACTGCCCACGCTGGTTTTACCAGCCTGGAATTGTGGGCGGCGAAAGTGGATCGCTTCCTGGTTGACCATTCGGTAACGGACTTGAAGGTTTTGTTGCAGGAGCATGGCGTCGCACCGATGACCTTCAACGCTATTGAGTTCATAGCTTTTTGCGGTGACAAATTCGGCCATATCAAAGATCGCTGTCGTCAATTGTGCGAGATCGCACAGGCTATCGGCTGCCCATCTGTGGCCGTGATACCGAGTCCAACTCCTGGCTGGCAAACCACATGGGAAACGATTGTCGCGGAACATGTCACGGCGCTTCAGGCGCTTAGCGATATTGCCGGTGACTATGGAATCAAACTGGCCCTCGAATTTTTAGGCTTTGGCTGGTGTTCGGTGCGAACTCCACGCGGCGCGCAGGAAATCATACAGAAAACAGGCCGCGCTAATGTGGGACTGGTTGTTGACGCTGCTCATTTCTACATCGGCGGAGGCTTACTCTCCGAAATCGACCATCTTGATCCGCGCTCCATCTATACATTTCACCTGGACGACGTAGAAGATACTTCCAAAGAGGCATATACCGACGCTAATCGCCTCTTGCCGGGTCTGGGCATCGTTCCGCTTGCCGAAATCTGCGGGCGACTGAAGAAAATTGGCTACAACGGCCCCTGTTCCATCGAACTGTTTCGCCCGGAATACTGGGAGTGGAATCCCATGCAGTTGGCGGTGAAGGCAAAAGAGGCCGCTATCAAGATGCTATCCCCTTATTTTGAGCTAGAAGCCTGAGCTGCTCTAGACGCGGCTTCAGAAAACACCTGGGAAAGGAGGGAAACGAAGAAACTGTATCTTTAGTGAGTGAGTGTTCCAGGCTATGGTTCACCACTGGTGTCCACACCACCATATACCATCGACCAATCAGTATGGCTACGTGGTAGCCCCGGTCCAACAAGGAGGGACCAGTGATGACAAGACATCGGAAATTTTTGGCGGTTATGAGGCACACACCGTTACGGGCTGGTATGGCTCTGGTTTGTGTCGGCCTCATGGTTTTACTGGCTGCTTGCGGTGGCGGTTCTCCAAGTACCAATAACACATCAGGCAGCAGCGTGATGACGGGCGGCAATGATATCAGCGGGCGCACGATCCTGCTTGAGATCAAGAGCGGAGCCAGCAACTTTTTCTTTGTGCCGGTTGTTAACGGGGCCAAGGCCGCCGCAGCTATTACTGGCCTCAAGCTCCAGATTCAGTACGGCAACGACGATGACGCGACGATCGTCAATCAGATGAACACAGCTATTGCCAGCAATGTTGCCGGCGTCGCGGTGACAATTCCCGACGCTGGCCTGAACAAAGTTGTTTGTGACGCGCGCGCAAAAAATATTGCGGTGGTGGCATTCAACACCAACGGCGCGACAGCCGAGGGAGCAAACTGCGTCCAGGCATTCGTGGGGCAGGATTTCGCGCAGTCAGGGTATCTCATCGCGCAGCGCATGATTAACGACGGCAAGATTAAGGCTGGCGATCATGTCTTCTGCCCGGTTGAATCTCCCGATCAGGTCTATGCCGTTCAGCGTTATGCTGGCGTCAAACAGGCGCTGGATGCTATTGGCGCTACGTGCGAAGTGTTAGGCACAGGCAACGATCTCGCTCCGGCACAGGCAACAATGGTTTCCTATCTGCTGGGTCATCCCCATACTGCTGCGATCATTGCGCTTGGTGGAACGCCGCTTTCGGTGGCTCCCGCCGCCATCAAAAAGGCTAATCTGAATATCCCCATCGGTGGCTTCGACCTCTCGCAGGATATTCTGTCGGCTATCAAGAGCGGCGTAATCACGGCGACCGTAGATCAACAGCCGTATATTCAGGGCTTCCAGTCGATCATGGAGCTTGCGCTGTATCTGAAGTACGGCATCACCCCGTCGAACATCAACACAAGTAACCGCGCCCTCGTTGATAAAACCAATGTTGACCAGGTAGCCAGCCTTGTTGGCGGCTCAAATGCCATTCGTGGCGGCTAGAGGATAGCTTCCTGCCACGCGCGTCCACCGGCAGGCTGTCTCATAATCACTGGCAGCCTGCCAGGCAGGAGCATACACAAGGCTCGTAAAAAGTCATGGTGGAACAGTTTCAACACATCCGAGCAAATTACAGAAAGGGTTTGACATGAGCCTCCAACAGACAATTACTGATGAGGCAGCGGCACAACGAGCAAAGGCCGCCGGGCGTCGCTATCGTCGCCAGCAGTCAGCTTTCGACATTCTTATTCTCTTCCTGGTCGTCATAGGCGCGAGCGTAATCTACGGTTTAATCAGCCCGGACACCTTCGCCTTTAATAGCTTCGCCAATATTCAGAATGCGCTCTACACCATTCCCATTGAGGTAGGTATTCCGGCGCTTGGCGTAGGCGTGTTGATGATCGCGGGAGAATTCGACCTCTCCGTTGGCAACAACTACATCTTCAGCAGCATTGTAACGGCCCAGCTTGCAACGAATGGTATGAACGTGTGGGTGGCGGCGCTGATTGGTTTACTCATCGGCACAGGTATCGGCCTGCTCAATGGGCTGCTCACGCTCTGGCTGAAAATTCCGTCCTTCATTACCACACTTGGCACCTCTTTCTTCTGGTTAGCTGCAACATTCTTCGTGCATGGCGCATCGTCCCAGTCCTTCACTCCTGATCCAGCGTTCGCCACGCTCACCGCCGGGAGCGTAGGCGTAATTCCAGCCACCTTTTTATGGTGGGTCGTCCTCGCGGTCGCTTTCTGGGGCCTACTGGAACGAAATCGGATTGGCAATCACATCTTCGCGGCAGGCGGCAATAAGCAGGCGGCTGTAGCTACCGGAGTGCGCGTAAACAGGACGAAGCTGTTAGCTTTCGCCCTGGCGGGAACCACAGCAGCGCTGGGTGGCATTCTGGCCGCATCCTACATCGGGAACATCGCGCCCAGCAATGGCGAGGCGCTGCCGTTGGAGGCCATTGCCGCCTGCGTCATCGGCGGACTGGCGCTTACCGGAGGTCGCGGTACCATCCTGGGGACAGTCTTAGGCTCCGCGCTCATCTTCTGGATTCGCGACGTGCTACTGTTGCTGGGAGCGCCAGGCTTCTATATCGACGCCCCCATTGGCATATTGATCATCGGCGCTGCTGCATTTTACGAAGTATTACGCTCTCGCCGCAGTTGATTTACCTACGAAAGAAAGGAGAACATCTATGGGCATAGACGGAATGGATACGGTAGCCGCCGAGCGACCGGTACAGCAAGGGGAAGCAGCAACGCCACTGCTGGAATTGCGCGATATCAATAAGCAATACGGCCTGAACCGTGTTCTCAATAACGTGTCGTTTCACGTGCGACGAGCCGAAATCCTGGCGCTACTGGGAGATAACGGAGCAGGAAAATCCACGCTGGTCAAAACCATGTCGGGCGTTGTTCAGCCCGATTCCGGCACGCTGCTGTGGGAGGGCAAGCCTGTGGTCCTCAATTCCCACGCGGACGCGGCTGAATTGGGCATCGAGACCATCTACCAGGACTCGGCGCTCGTTGACTCTATGACTATCGCTCGCAACATATTTATGGGGCGAGAGATGGTTGGTCCGCTCGGCTTTATGCATCTCAAGCAGATGCGCGAAATCGCCGCGCACGTCCTGAAAACAATTGTGGCAATCGAGGGCATTGATAGCCCCGACAAGCTGGTGGGTAGTCTTTCTGGTGGCCAGAAGCAGGCGGTAGCTATTGCCCGCGCTGTGCATTTCAAGCGCACGCTGTTGATCCTTGACGAACCGACCAGCGCGCTGGCAGTACGCGCTACCGAAGCCCTTTTCGAGTACCTGCGGTCTTTACGGGCGCAGGGCCTTTCAAGCGTGCTGGTGACGCACAACTTATATGATGCCTATCGCATCTGTGACCGCTTCGTGGTAATGGCACGCGGGCAGGTCGTCTTCCAGGCAACCCAGAAGGAGACCTCGGTAGACGAACTGACCGAACATGTGAGCAGGGGCGATTAGAGCCGCGAGGATCATGTTATGCAGGAACCAAAGCGAAAAGTGCGACTTGGTATGGTTGGCGGCGGCCCCGGCTCAAATATCGGGGGGGCACATCGCTATGCCGCCCGTTATGACGAACGCTACGCTCTGCTGACAGGGGTGTTCGCCTCGGACGCAGAGCGCAGTCGGAACTTCGCCGCTACGCTTGGCATCGTACCAGAGCGCCGTTACGGCTTCTGGCAAGAGATGGCCGAGCAGGAGGCACAACGAGATGATGGCATTGAGGTCGTGAGCATTATGACGCCTAACAATAGCCATTACGCCATTGCCAGAGCCTTTCTTGAACGCGGCATCGATGTCATCTGCGATAAGCCACTGACAACCAATGTAGAACAGGCCGTTGAGTTGCTGCGGCTGACACGCAAGAGGGGCCTGATCTTCGGCGTGACCTACTGCTACAGTGGCTATCCAATGGTGAGGCAAGCTCGCGAGATGGTGCGCGGTGGGGAGTTAGGAACTATCCGGCTGGTACAGGTCGAACATGCTTCCGGTTGGGCTTCTACGCTGCTGGAAGCCGGGGGACACAAGCAGGCGGTCTGGCGCACCACGCTGGAGATCGCCGGAAAATCCAGCGTAGTTGGCGACCTGGGAACCCATGCCCATCATTTAGCACGCTTCATTACAGGACTGGAGATCACCGAGGTGTCAGCCGAATTATCGAGCATTGTACCAGGGCGACAGGCTGATGACAACGCTCATATCAAACTGCGCTTCAACAATGGCGCGAAGGGAATGATGTGGGCCAGCATGGTAGCGACCGGTCATTGGCATGGTTTGCGCATTCGTGTGTATGGTGAGAAAGGCAACCTGGAATGGGTACAGGAGCAGCCCAACGAGCTTACGCTACGCATGGCGGACGGGCGTCATTCCACCATCACACGCGGTTACGACTGGTTGTCTCCGGCGGCGCAACGAGCTTCGCGCCTGTGGCCGGGGCATCCAGAGGGCTATTTAGCGGCCTTCGCCAACCTGTACACGGATATTGCTGATGCCGTTCTGGCCCGTCGTAGTGGAGTTGAGGCTGATCCGCTGGCCTATCTCTTTCCAAAGGTTGAGGATGGTGTGCTGGGAGTTCTGTTTGTGGATGCGACAGTGGCATCACACCAGCAGGAGGGGCGCTGGGTATCTCTGCCTGTCGATATTGAGTAGTCGTTCATCGTCTTGCATAGATAAAAAGAGGTACATACAATGGTCAAATTTGCCCTGTTTGGCGCGGGATTGATCGGCAGCGTGCATGCCAGCAATATCAACGCTCATCCACACGCCACATTAGAGTACGTGTATGATGTCAACGGCGCGGCTGCGGAACAGGTGGCGTCACGTTCTGGCGCGCAGGTAGCATCATCGCCAGAGGAAATCTGGGCTGCAGACGATGTGGATGCCGTTCTCATCGCGTCATCCACGAATACCCATGCCGCCTTGCTCAGCAGCGCGGTCAAAGCCCGCAAGCTGGTCTACTGTGAAAAGCCGATTGATTTGAACATAGAGCGAGTCAAGGCGGTGGTGCAGGAAGCGCACCATGTCGATATTCCCATCATGATTGGCTTCAGCCGCCGTTTTGACACCAATCACCTGGGAGTGCGCGAGGCCATCCAGCGGGGCGAAATCGGCAAGGTGGAGATGATGCACCTTATCTCACGCGCCCAGGAACCACCACCGATCAGCTATGTCAAAGTGTCAGGCGGGCAGTTCCGCGACCAGACAATTCACTTCTTTGACCTGGCCTGCTGGCTGGCCGACGAAGCGCCCGTAGAGGTGTATGCCGCAGGCGCAGTGCTGGTTGACCCGGCCATCGGTGAGGCGGGCGACGTGGATACTTCAATGCTCATCCTGAGAATGCCCAATGGCGCGCTCTGTCACATCGACAATAGCCGCCGCACTACTTACGGTTACGATGAGCGGGTCGAGGTCTTCGGTTCAAAGGGCATGGTGCAATCACAGCTCAAGCCAGCGCGCGAGGTTGCTCTTTACACTGGAACAAAGGTGATCTCCGATGGCCCGCATCCTGCCTGGTTCGAGCGGCTTGCCCCCAGTTTTGGGCGAGCGTTGGATGCCTTCATCTCCACAGTCGAGGGGCAAAAGGTTGCCTATCCCACACTGATGGATGGCCTGCGCGCCCAGCTCATCGCGGAGGCGGCGTTCGAATCTTTAGAGAAGCGCCAACCCGTCAAAATTTCCTACTGGCAGCCTGAATAACGCAGCTATACAGATAGAAATGAGGAACAGACATCATGACACGTACAATTGGTATCGGCGTGATCGGCATGGGTTGGATGGGCGAAGTTCACAGCCGCTCCTATCGCGCTATTCCAGACCGTTTCTATGAGAGCGGAATACGACCCAGGCTCGTGATGTGCGCCGACCAGGTGGAAGCACGCGCTCAGGGCGCGCAGGAACGTTTCAGCTACGAACGCTACACAACCGACTGGCATGAGGTCATCGCCGATCCAGAGGTTGAGGTGATTGACATAGCGGCTCCCAACGGCATGCACCTGGAAATCATTCGCGAAGCTGCCAGGGCCGGGAAACCTATCCTGTGCGAGAAGCCAGTTGGCAAAGACCCGCAGGAAACCATCGAGAGCTTTAAGGCCGCGCAAGAGGCAGGAGTACTCACCTTCGTCGGCTACAACTATCGCTGGGCACCGGTTGTCCAATATGCCCTGCATCTCATCTCGACAGGGAAACTGGGGCAATTGACACATTATCATGGGCGCTTTCTCAACGGCTACGCGGCTGATCCCAATGGCTTCCTCTCCTGGCGTTTTGAGAAGGAATACGGTCTGGGCAGCTTGAGCGATTTGCTGTCGCACGTCATCGATATGGCTCATATGCTGGCTGGCCCCATTGCGCGAGTCAGCAGCGACAATGCGATCTTTATCCGGCGTCGTCCCATACCACAGCCTGGCAGCGGGACGCATTACGATGTTGGCAGCAGCGACGGGCCAATGGGAGACGTTACCAACGAAGATTATGTCAACGCCCTGGTGCAATTCGCCAATGGGGCGCGGGGCATCCTGGAAGCCTGCCGGGTCATCAACGGCGAGAAATGCGATATGTCCTTTGAGGTCTACGGAACCAAAGGAGCCATCAAATGGAACATGGAGCATATGAATGAACTGCAACTTCAATGGCGCAACGACGAGAATCCGGCGGAAGATGGCTACACGACCCTCTTGAGCGGCCCGGCCCACCCCTATCATCGCCACTTCAATCCGGCCTGGGGCCTGAATCTGGGCTATGATGATCTGAAGGTGATCGAAGCCTATAATTTCTTGCACTCGGTCGCTACGGGCCAGCAGGGAAAACCGGGCTTTGCTGAAGCGCTGGCTGTAGCCAACGTTCAGCAGGCCATGATACGCTCTTGGGAAAGCGAAGGCTGGGAGGGGGTTGAGCCATAAAGGGAAGCTCTCTACGAGAAACGAGTGGAACAGAACGGAGCGGCAGCCAGCAAAAATGCGGCATAAATTGTTGTAAGATTACATCAGATGGATAGCATGTACCGGCTCAACGGAGGAAACACAATGATAGAGAATGGACAACTGCTCAACTATTTTGGCGGGAAGTGGCGGCATTCGCGGACGAGTGAGTTTCAGGATGTGCGCAATCCCGCGACGGGCGAAACGCTGGTGCGCGTGCCGCTCTCATCTCGCGATGACGTGGACGAGGTTGTACAGGCGGCGCAGGCAGGCTTTGACGATTGGAGAAGAACGCCTTCAACCGAACGCGTGCAGTACCTCTTTAAATTCAAGCGGCTGCTGGAGGAGCATTTTGACGAGATTGCCACGCTGACCACACAGGAATGCGGCAAGACGCTGGCAGAGTCGAAAGGCGAGTTGCAGCGCGGGCTGGAGAATGTCGAGGTGGCGTGCGGCATCCCCTCGCTCATGATGGGCTACAACGTAGAGGACATTGCGCGAGGCATCGATGAACACATGCTGCGCCAGCCAGTGGGCATAGTGGCAGCAATCACGCCCTTCAACTTCCCGGGCATGATCCCGCTCTGGTTTCTGCCGTATGCTATCGCCTGCGGCAACTGCTTTATCCTCAAGCCATCAGAAAAAGTGCCAATGACTATGAGCAAGGTTTTTGATCTGCTCGATTCGTTGGGCATGCCGCCGGGCGTAGTGAGCCTGGTCAATGGTGGAAAAGAGACGGTTGATGCCCTGCTCGAGCATCCGCAGGTGGGCGCGGTCTCCTTCGTTGGCTCGTCACCCGTAGCCAAATATGTATATAGCCGCGCAACGGCCAACGGCAAGCGCGCGCAATGTCAGGGAGGCGCGAAAAACGCGGCAGTCATCCTGCCGGATGCTGACATGGAGATGGCGACGCGCATTATCGCCGACTCATCCTTCGGCTGTGCAGGGCAGCGCTGTCTCGCCACCTCGGTCGCTATCACAGTGGGCGATGCTCGGAAAAGCTTTACCGAGCGCATCGTTGAAGCTTCGGAAAATCGGCGCGTCGGCTATGGGCTTGAGCCGCAGGTTGAGATGGGGCCGGTGATTACCGCCGAGAGCAAGCAGCGCATTGAAACGTTGATCGCGAAAGGCGCAAGCGAGGGGGCAAAGATTCTTGTGGATGGACGCAACCCGTCGATTCGCGGCTATGAGAACGGTTACTTCGTGCGCCCGACCATTCTGGACGAGGTGAATCCGCGTGGCGAAATTGCGCGCACAGAAATCTTCGGCCCGGTCTTGAGCCTTATGCACGCGCAGGATGTTGACGAGGCGATTGCGCTGGTCAATGCCGCTTCCTACGGTAATATGGCCTCGCTCTTTACAAGCAGTGGAGCGGCGGCGCGCAAGTTCCGCTATGAGGCGCAGGCAGGCAATATTGGCATCAACATCGGTGTAGCCGCGCCGATGGCCTTCTTCCCGTTCTCTGGCTGGAAAGAAAGCTTCTTTGGCGATATGCACGCGCAGGGCCGCGATGCTGTGGAATTCTATACACAGAAAAAAGTTGTGGTTGAGCGCTGGCCGAAAGAGTGGTCGCGCACATTCTAGACGGACAATTTGTGATGGGAAAGCAGCATTATGAAGTTTCACAAAATATGGGAAAATCCTTGCCCCGTGTTATCCTGAGCGCAGCGAAGGATCTCCGGCCGCCCAACCGAATCGCGTGTCCAGATTGCAGATCCTTCGCTGCGCTCAGGATGACATACCTGGATAGACTTCCTTTTTTTGTCAAACTTCATAATGCTGTTCCTCATGCTGTTCCTCATCACTCGATCAGAAGGAGCTATAGATGACGCAGGCAGTTATCCGCGTGGGCAATGCGCCCTGTTCGTGGGGAGTCATCGAGAACGTGGAGGGAGAGCGTGGAGGATATACAAGGGTGCTAAATGAGATGCAGGAGACGGGCTATGCTGGCACAGAACTGGGTGACTGGGGCTTTATGCCGACCGACCCCGATGTGCTGCGTCAGGAACTGGCATCACGCAACCTGAAGCTACTGGCCTCGTGGGTCAGCGTCTACCTGCACGATCCCGCTCGCCACAAGGAAAGCGAGGCTGATGCGCTTCGCACAGCGCGGCTACTCGCGGAAGTCGGCGGGCCGGACACGCTGATTGTGCTGGGAAATGACCCCTATGGCGACCCCATGCGGACAAAGTATGCCGGGCGCATCACCCCCGAGCAGGGGATGTCCGATGCTCAATGGGGTGTCTTTACGGAAGGGGCGATGCGGATTGCGAGGGCAGTCCAGCGTGAAACGGGTTTGCGCACCGTCTTTCATCATCACATCGGCACCTGGGTTGAGACGCCGGAAGAGACGGCCCACTTTCTAAGTATGACCGACCCGACCTTGATCGGGCTGGTCTTTGATACAGGTCACTATCGCTTTGGCGGCGGCAACCCGCTTGTGGGATTGCAGCAGCACGCTGATCGTATCTGGCACGTGCATTTCAAAGATTATGACCCGGTTATCGCTGAGCAATCTCGACGCGAGGGATGGAACGGCATTCAGTCGGTAGCACACGGCGTTTTCTGCGAGTTAGGGAAAGGAGATATCGATTTTCCTGCCATTCTGGCCCGGCTGAATGAACAGCATTATCAGGGCTGGATTGTGGTGGAGCAGGATGTATTGCCGGGGATGGGCAGTCCCAAAGAGAGCGCTCGGCGCAACCGGGAGTATTTACGAAGCATCGGGTTATGAAGCACAAGGAGAAAACCAACATGAAGATTCGCAAGTTAGATCATGTGTCGCTGCTGGTGAAAGATGTTGAGCGCTCGATTCGCTTCTACAGCCAGGTATTGGGGTTACACGAGATTTCACGTCCAGGCGTTATGCATCATCCGGGCGCGTGGCTGACCAACGATGACCATAGCTTTGAGGTACATCTGATCGGTGAAGCTGAGGAAGGACGCGCCGCACAGATGCATGGACGATACCGGAGTGATGAGTTGGCGGCTGGCTATGGAACTCACGCGGCCTTTGAGGTGGACAACCTTGAAGAGACCATACAGCACCTGGGCAATTTGAATGTGGGAATTGTGGGTGGACCTCGCCCGCGTGGTGATGGCGTGCAGCAGATGTATATTTGTGACCCTGATGGCTATATGATAGAGTTGTTTGTATGGGCATAACGTGTTATTTTAAAGTCGCCGGAAGGAGAGAACAAGAAGATGAGTGTGCTTATCAGGCCGCAGATGAAAACAACAGGTGAAGTGCAGTCTACCATAGATATCACCCCGGAAAGCGCAGGCTGGCAGTACGTCTCGTTTGCCGTATACCAGCTCAAGGAAGGACAGACGCTTCGTGGCGCGGCGAACGGCAGGGAAACGGCGGTGGTAATATTGTCCGGTGTTGGCAAAGCTGAACTCAATGGACAATCGTTAGGGCAAATTGGCGAGCGGAACAGCGTCTTTGACGAAATCGCGCCATACGCGCTCTACCTATCTGAGGATGCCAGCTACCAGATATCATGCGCTTCGCCTTCTATGGAGGTCGCTGTAGCAAGCGCGCCCACAACACATCAGCATCTTGCGCCGCGCCTGATTCGACCCGAGGATGTCAGCGTTGAACTGCGCGGGGAGGGAAACACGCGGCGGCGCATTCAGCATATTCTGGATACCGACCAGGAAGCGGAACACTTAATTATTGTCGAGGCCATTACTCCGGCTGGCAACTGGTCTTCGTTCCCGCCGCACAAACACGATACCGAGAATCCGCCCCACGAGGCGTATCTTGAGGAGACGTATTATCATCATATTTCTCCGGCAGAGGGCTTCGCCTTCCAGCGGGTCTACACCTATGATGGCTTCGATGAAACGGTGGCTGTTCATGATGGAGACCTGGTGCTGGTGCCGAAGGGCTATCACGTCGTATCCACGCCCCCTGGCTTTGATGATTACTACCTGAATGTCATGGCCGGTCCTCACCGCGTGTGGAAGTACCAGGTTGATCCGGCGTTCCGGCGCTTGCTGCCACCATCGGGCAGTATCACCGGCTCCATCGTTCGTCCCTCTGCCTCAAAAGGATAAGCGACAGGCACGCGGAAAGGCGATACATGCAGAACAACGCTATCGATAATGGGGAGCAGGCATCTAGCGGCTATGATATCGTGGCGATGGGCCGCTCCTCGATTGATCTCTATTCCAACAACATTGGCGCGCCGTTCGAGGAAATAACCAGCTTCGCGGCCTATGTGGGCGGCTGCCCGACCAATATCAGCGTCGGCACGCGGCGGCTCGGCTTGCGCCCGGCGTTGCTTACGGCGGTTGGAGATGATCAGGTGGGCAATTTCATCCTGCACTTCTTGCGCAACGAGGGTGTGGAAACGCGCTACATTCCAACCAAAGCAGGGCGGCGCTCCAGCGCGGTTGTGCTGGGCATCGAGCCGCCGGACCGCTTTCCCCTGACCTACTATCGCGACAACTGCGCGGATATTGCACTGACCATCGATGATGTGTTGCCAGTACCCATAGCGCAGAGCAAGGTGTTGTTAATCAGCGGGACGGGCCTGAGCCAGGAGCCGAGCCGCAGCGCGACCCTGTTTGCGGCTGAAACGGCGCGACAGGCCGGAGTTCCGGTAGCGCTCGATATCGATTTTCGCCCCGACCAGTGGCATGATGCACGCGCGTTTGGAATAACGATCCGCTCTGCGCTGCGGCTGGTCGATGTGGTCATCGGCACCGAAGATGAGATCAACGCGGCCATGCTCAGCGACACGAGCCAGGTGCAGGTTGCGCACTCGCAAGTCTCGGATGCGCGAGTGAGCGGGGATATCGAGTTTGCCATTGCGCAGCTTTTGCGGCTGGGGCCGCGTGTGCTGGCGCAGAAACGTGGCGCTGCTGGCGCTCGTCTGCATCTCGCAGGAGAAAAGGAAACGACGGTAATCGATGTGCCGGGCTTTCCAGTCGAAGTGCAGAATATCCTGGGCGCGGGTGATGCCTTCGCCTCTGGCCTGCTGTACGGTTTTGTGAAGGGCTGGGACTGGCATCGAGCGGCGCGGTTGGGCAATGCCTGCGGGGCTATTCTCGTCACCAAACATGGCTGTGCCAATTTCATGCCGACGTATGACGAGGTGATGGCCTTTGTGCAGACGCATGGCGGATTCTAATTTTGTAGGGACACGATGATAATGTTTGACAAAGAAAGCGGGTCTATCCAGGCATGTCGTCCTGAGCGCAGCGAAGGATCTCCAGGATCGGCGCACGAATCGTCAGAGGACGCAGATCCTTCGCTGCGCTCAGAATGACATGGTGCGTATTCCCCGTTATTTAGTCAAAGTTTATCATTGCATCCGGCTACCGAGGAGAATAAACATGAACACAACACGGCGTCTGACGATGGCGCAGGCGGTGATTGCTTTTCTGCAAGCGCAATATAGCGAGCGGGACGGGCATCGACAGCCATTTTTCGCGGGCTGCTTTGGCATCTTTGGACATGGCAATATAGGCGGCATCGGGCAGGCCTTGCAGCAGATGCCGACTTTCCGCTATTACCAGGCGCGCAACGAGCAGGCGATGGTGCATGCGGCCACCGCTTACGCCAAAGTCAAGAATCGCCTGCAAATCTTCGCCTGCACCTCTTCGATTGGCCCTGGCGCGACTAATATGGTGACGGGCGCGGCGACGGCCACCATCAATCGCCTGCCGGTGCTGCTCCTGCCCGGAGATATTTTCGCGCGGCGCAATGTGGCTCCGGTCTTGCAGCAGCTTGAATCGGAACACAGCCAGGATATCTCGGTCAACGATTGCTTCAAGCCGGTCAGCCGCTACTGGGACCGTATCACACGCCCGGAGCAACTGCTGACCTCGTTGCCGGAAGCGATGCGCGTTTTAACCAGCCCTGCGGATACAGGAGCCGTGACGCTGGCTCTGCCGCAAGACGTGCAGGCCGAAGCCTATGATTTCCCCGAAGCCTTCTTTCATGAACGCACCTGGCCTATTGCGCGCAATCGCCCTGATAGACAGGCGTTAGAGCAGGCGGCAACCTGGATACAGGCAAGCAAACGTCCACTCATCGTAGCAGGCGGAGGTGTGATTTATTCGGAAGCAACCGAATTGTTGCAGCGCTTCGTTGAGCAAACAGGCATTCCGGTGGGCGAGACGATGGCGGGCAAGGGCAGTCTGTGCTATGACAACCCGCTCAGCCTGGGGGCGATTGGAGCAACCGGAACTTTCGCGGCCAATCGCATTGCAAAAGATGCTGACCTTGTGATCGGCATTGGCACGCGCTACAGCGACTTTACCACCGCTTCCAGGACCGCTTTCCAGAATCCTGATGTTCGTTTCCTCAATATCAACGTGGCGGAATTTGATGCTTTCAAACATGCCGCGCTGCCGCTCGTGGGTGATGCGCGGGCAACACTGGAAGAACTGCTGCCGTTGCTCGCTGGCTATGCGGTAGACCAGGAGTATCGAGCAGAGGCCACGCGGCTGCATCAGCAATGGGACGAGGAAGTGGAGCGCATCTATGCCATACGGCACGAACCGCTGCCCAGCCAGGGCGAATTGATCGGCGCGGTCAATGAAGGAAGTTCACCCGAAGCTATTATGATTTGCGCTGCAGGAAGTTTGCCGGGCGACCTGCACAAGTTGTGGCGAGCGCGCCATCCAAAGAACTATCACCTGGAATACGGCTACAGTTGCATGGGCTATGAGATTGCCGGAGGGCTGGGCGCGAAGATGGCCGCACCGGAACGCGATGTATATGTGATGGTCGGGGATGGCTCCTACCTGATGATGAACAGCGAAATCGTGACTTCGATTCAAGAAGGCTATAAACTCATCATTGTGCTACTGGATAACGCGGGCTTTAAGAGCATCGGCAGCCTCTCGCGTTCGCTTGGACAGGAAGGCTTCGGCACGCGCTACGTCTATCCGCAGGGCGGCAAATTGCCGGGCGATGAAGCAGGAGCAAAAGTAGAAACGCTGCCGGTAGACCTGGCGGCTAATGCGAGAAGCCTGGGTGCGCATGTCCTGGAATGCCGTACCTATGCCGAGTTCGTGAATGCGCTCAAAGAGGCGCAGACGACAGAACGCACGACGGTGGTGTACATTCAGAATGACCGCTACGAAGGCGTGCCGGGCTACGAAAGCTGGTGGGATGTGCCGGTAGCCGAGGTCAGCGAGATGCCTTCGGTGCAGGCGGCGCGTACTGACTGGGAGGCCATGCGAGCTAAGGAACGCTATTTTCTCGGTTCGTAATAGCGAGTCATGAAAAAAGCCCTCCCACCTGTCATCCTGAGCGCAGCGAAGAATCTGCGTCACCCAACCGGATCGCATGCCCGCACCAGAGATTCTTCGCTGCGCTCAGGATGACATCTGGAGGTAGGTTGGGAATAGCGAGTTGCAAGCAGGAGAACAACATGAAGGTTAAGATTTCGCGTGGCAAATTTGAAGGCATCAACGCCTGTGCCGATGGTCGAGGAGTGATTGCCGCGCTGGCGGTCGATCATCGCGGCAATTTGCTGGATGCCATTGCTCAGGCGCGAGGGAAGGATGGTCAGGCGACGGCGGAGGATATGCTGGCGTTCAAGATGGCCGTCACAAAAATGCTCACACCCTATACGAGCGCGATTCTGCTTGATCCAGAGTATAGCCTGGAGGCCATTAACAGTCGCGCTGATGGTACGGGAGTGCTGCTTGCTTATGAGCAATCGGGCTATGATGTCCAGGTGAAGGGACGATTACCCGACCTGCTGCCGGAATGGAGCGTTCGTCGGCTTGTGGAGGCAGGGGCGCAGGCGATAAAAATTCTCCTGTTTTACAACCCGTTCGATGAGAAGCGCATCAATACGGTCAAGCAGGCATATGTCGAACGCATCGGCGCGGAATGTGTGGGGGTTGATGTGCCTTTTTTCTTGGAGCCACTGGTCTACGATGATGCGATCGGCGACGAAAAAGGGTTAGACTTTGCCAGGAAAAAGCCGCAGTACATAGCGCGAGCAATGGAGGAGTTTTCAAAGCCGCGCTACGGCGTGGATGTTCTCAAAGTCGAATTGCCTGTCAATCCCGCCTTTGTGGCTGGAACACGTTCTTTCGCGGGAGAGGCAAGCGCCTATTCGCGCCAGGAGGCGCTTGCGCATTTTCGCAACGCGGCCAGCGCGACCAACAAGCCTTTCATCTATCTGAGCGCGGGCAGCAGCGATAAGGTCTTCTGCGAGATGTTAGAACTGGCAGCCGAGGCCGGAGTAGGCTACTGCGGCGTGTTGTGCGGGCGCGCCACCTGGCAGGATGCCATTCCAATCTACGCAAATAAAGGACTGGCCGCGCTTGAAACCTGGCTGGCAAATCAGGGCAAGCAAAACGTCGAGGCGCTTAATGATGTGCTGGCACAAGGCGCGACCGCGTGGTGGGAGGCGCATGGGGGGTTGGAGAATATTGATGTGGTTGATTGATCAGGGTTAAATATTGGAGAAAAACCTCATGCTCTTTGTAGGGACGTGATTTATCGCGTCCTGCCTGATAAATCCGTATAGCAAGCAGGGCGCGATAAATCACGTCCCTACGGCTTCAAACGTTCCTAAAGATCATGCCGACTGGCTATACATTCCCCGATTCAACCACAACGACTGAGGTTGCGGTCTCCGCGATGTAACGCAAATCCATTTCTTCGAGGGTCTTCTTCTTGCCGAGCAGCAGTTTTGCCATTTCAAAGGCTTTGTTCAACTGCTCTTTTTCCAGTTCGTAGCCAAGCTCGCGCAGTTGGGCGGCGAGGGCGGCGCGACCGGAGAGCTTGCCCATGTGCATGCGGCGGTCAGCCGAGGTCAGGCCGATGGATTCGGGCGTCATGATCTCGTAGGTACGCGCATCCTTGAGGACGCCATCCTGGTGAATGCCGCCGCCGTGAGCGAAGGCATTTCGACCAACAATGGACTTCGTCCACTGCGGTTCCATGCCGGAAAGTCTGGCGACAAGGCGGCTGGTGGGGACGATTTTGGTGGTATCGACACGCACATCCAATCCGAGGTCGGCGGAACGGGTGCGAATGGCCATCACCACATCTTCGGTGGCGGCGTTGCCAGCGCGCTCACCCAGGCCGTTGATGCAGGTATCGACGCGCTCGGCTCCGTTGCGTAAACCCTCAAGCGCGTTGGCAACCGCCAGTCCGAGGTCATCATGGCAGTGGGCGGAGATGCGGGCCTGGGGAAATTCGCGCTTGACATCGGCGACCAACTGGCCGAACTCCCAGGGCAGGGCAAAGCCGACGGTGTCGCAGATGGCGATAAAGCGCACGCCCTCTTTCAAAACGGCTTCGCAGACTTCCAGGATGAAATCGTGTTCGGTGCGAGTGGAGTCTTCGAGGGCAAAATCGACCCTCTCGGTGTAGGTGCGGGCGTGAGCCACAGCGGTACGCGCCATCTCTAAGACCTGCTCGCGGCTCTTGCCAAGCTTAACCTGCCGGTGAAGGGGCGAGGTACTGACAAATGGGTGAATGACCGGCTTCTCGGCATCCTTGACGGCTTCCCAGGCGCGGTCGATGTCGGCAAAATGGGTACGGGCAATCGAGCAAATTTCGGCGTTGCGCACCTTCTGGGCAATCAGCCGGATGCACTCAAATTCCCCCGGCGAAGAGATGGCAAAGCCGCAGTCCAGCGTATCGAAGCCCATATCGGCCAGCGCCTGAGCAATCGCCAGCTTCTCCTCGGGGAAATAATTCACCCCAGGGGTCTGCTCCCCATCACGTAAGGTCGTTTCAAAAAATTTGACGATGCGAGATTCGGTCGCCATCGTTGCAGCCTCCTTCTCAGCTCAAACCAGCCTGTTTAAACACGTGAAACTGTTTGCTTAGGAAAAGGAGTTGGGAAGACTGACCCCTTTACGGGCAAGGGGAACCGCGCAGATACGTGCTGCTGTTCATATGTCATCCGAAACTCCTTTGTTTCGACATTTTTGGGAGATGCTTGATAGCATTATATGCATCTTTGGCAAGGATACGCAAGCCACAGGTAGCAGCGTATCTGGTATCAAGCATTACGATAAAAACAACACCAGAAGAACGTCACATGCGCGGCCTGCGGTCAACCACGCGCCTCGCCTTCAATTCAAAGCGTGGCAGTGTTCCTAACTCCACCGCTTCGATGGGAACCCGCAAGTTCAGCGCCAGGCGCATTTCCTCCTGAATAGTCGCAACCAGCGCGGTGGGGCATTCCACCTGCAAAGCGATTTCATCCAGCGGACCATTCTTCGTGACAATTACGCGGTATTCGGTCACTTCAGGAAAGCGATGCAGGATATTCGCCAGCGCCGACGGGTAGACGTTGACGCCGCGCACGATCAACATATCATCCGCCCGCCCAAGCACGCCGCCGGGGAGCATCAGAAACGAGCGACCACACGGGCAGTTGTAGCCGCCATGCCGCACAAGATCGCCGGTACGATAGCGAATAGCGGGACTACCCCAGCGCCCCAGGTTGGTCAAGATCAATTCGCCGACCTGTCCTTCCTGCACAGGCCGGCCCGTCGCCGGGTCGAGTATCTCCGCGATAAATTCGCCCTCGTTGACATGCACTCCTTGCTGCTCCGAACAGGCGAAGCCATACGCGCCCATCTCGGTCATACCCGTGTGATCGTAAGTTCGCGCACCCCAGGCTCGCTCGATGCGTTCGCGTGTCGCGGGAATCGAGGCTCCCGGCTCGCCTGCATGTATCGTCACGCGCACGCTCATCTCGCGCAGGTCGATACCGTGTTCCTGCGCGACCTCCGCCAGTCGCAAGGCATAGCTGGGCGTGCAGACCAGCACCGTCGCGCCTATTTCCTGCATGACGCGCAACCGCTGCAACGAATCCATGCTTCCGCCGGGCACCGTGAGGGCACCAATGCGCTTCGCCCCCTCGTAAGCCGACCAGAAGCCGATGAACGGCCCAAAACCAAAGGCAAGAAAGACAATATCATCTCTGCTGACGCCTGCCGCCTCATAGACACTCTCCCAGCACTCGGCCCACCAGTCCCAGCTTTCCTGCGTATCAAGAATCTTTAACGGGCGGCCCGTTGTACCCGACGTTTGATGAAAACGCACGTATTCGCTGAGGGGATAGGTAAGATTCGTGCCATATAAAGGGTGTTCTTCCTGGTCGCTGACCAGCTCTCTCTTGGTGGTAAAAGGCAGGCGCGCAAGATCGTCCAGCCGTTCGATTGAAAGGGTCTCCCCCTCTTGCAGAAGTTTGCGCCGGTAAAAACGATTATCAGGCAGGAAGCGCCTTAATCCCTCCTGTAATCGGCTCAATTGATGGGCCTCTATGCGCGAGCGATCAGCAGTTTCCAGTCGAGACATACTATTTTCGCCCCTTTCTGGTAGAGTTATGGCATCAATGCTTCCAGCGCGCGGCGCACAAAAACGGGCGTCACCTGTTTGCGATAATTGATGGTCAGGTCGGCATTGTCTAGCGGTTTGGCGCGTCTTGCTGCTGCGACTGCCACCGCGTCTATCAGTTCGCGGCTGAGCGGCTGGCCGATCAATTGCGAGGCGGCTTCGTTTGCTTCGACCGGGTGCGAAGCGACCGCGCCCAATGTCAGGCGGGCATCTGCTACGGTGCCATCCTCGTGAAAGCGCAGGGCCGCCGCTACTCCCAGGATGGGAAAATCGAACGAACCGCGCCGCCGCAGCTTCAGATACGCGCTGCGCCAGCCATCGGCAGGGGGCAGAAGAATCTCCACCAGTAGCTCATCCTTTTCCACGTTGTAAGGATGCATGCCATCATCGCGGAACAACTCGCGCACCGGCAGCACGCGCTCGCCGCGCTCGCTCACCAGTCGTGCCTGCGCGCCCAGACTGACCAGCACAGGCGCGGTATCCGCTGAAGAAATGGCCCAGCAGCGCGGACTTCCCGGGGCAACCAGGCAAATATCGCCATCCTTCTTCATGCAATAGCCGATGGAATGCCGCCAGAACTCGGTTTGATTGTAGTAGTTGCAGCGCGTGTCGAGCAGCAGGTTTCCGCCAATCGTTCCCATATTGCGCAGTTGCGGCGTCGATACTGCGCCCGCAGCCGTAGCGAGCGCGGCATAATGACGTTGTATCAGAGGATGCTCCGCCAGCGGAGCAAGCGTCACCCCCGCGCCTATGCGTAATCCCTGTTCAGGCGAGCCATCGATGCCTTTGAGAGAAGCAATGCCGCGCAGACCGATCAATACGGCGGGAGTAAATTGCCGCCGCTTCATATTGGGGTACAGGTCGGTGCCTCCCGCGACCGGCATGGCCTGCTCTCCCTCTACGGCCAGCATATGCGCGGCCTGCTCTACTGTGCGTGGAGCAAGATAGCGAAATGGTGGCAGGCGCAGCATCAGGATTGCCCTCCCTTCATGACGATAGAAGAGGATGCATCAGCGTTCTGCATATGTTCATCACTCATGTCCTGCGCGCCATCCAGCGCTTCAGGCTGCCATTTGACCAGGCGCGTCGGCCAGGGAGAGGGAGCCTGGATTGGCGCAACCTGAGGACGAGCAGCGCCGGTGGCTGTCGATGCGGCTTTCAAAGCCTTCAGCACTTTATCAGGTGTGATAGGCACCTCGTCGATACGCGCGCCGGTAGCGTCGTAGACGGCATTGGCGATAGCCGGAATGACCGGATTGAGCGGCCCCTGCCCCGCCTCCTTGCCCCCGAAAGGCCCTTCACGGTCGGGTATCTCGATCAGAATGGTCTCAATCTCGGGCGTATCAAGCGTGGTGGGCAGCTTATAATCCAGCAGCGAGGGGATTTTATGGCGTCCCTTGCGAAAAACCTGTTGCTCCATGACCGCCTCGCCGTAGCCCATGTACGCGCCGCCCTCTACCTGTCCGGCAACCAGCAGCGGATTGATAGATTGCCCCACGTCGTGAGCCAGCCACAGTTTTTCAACATTCACCTCGCCCGTCTCCACATCTACTGCCACCTGGGCCACGCACGTCGAATAAGAATAGGCCGGTGATGGACCCACGCCCGAACCCTTGTAGTTGCCGGAAATACCCTCTGGCGGAGCATAGGAACCCGATGAGACCAGCGCGCCGAAACGGGCCTCCGAGAGTTCTATAGCCAGCACAAATGGCAGCGTCGTTCCTGGATCGCTCTCGTCATAAATCACGCCACCACCAGCCTGCAGCCGCTCGACAGGCACACGAAGATGTTCTGCCGCCACCGCAAAGAGCTGCTCTTTCAAGCGCCGCGCCGCGCCAATAGCGGCATTGCCAGCCATGAAGGTGACGCGGCTGGAATACGAACCGAGATCAACGGGCGTCAGTGTCGTATCCGCCGTTTCCAGATGAATGTCTTCCGGCTCTATGCCAAGCTCCTCGGCCACGACGTAGGCCAGCACAGAGGTTGACCCCTGGCCAATGTCAGTGGCTCCGCAGTACACAGTGACGCCGCCGCCCCGGTCGAGGCGAATCTGTACGGCGGAATGGGGTAGGTCGTTCCAGTAGATCGGCTTGCCAGCGCCACAGATATAGGAAGATGCCGCAATCCCTATACCACGCCGAATCGCGGGATGCTCCGTTTTCTCCGAAGCGGCGTTGCCGTTGAGGCCGCTCTTGCCACGATGGAAGTCATACCAGCCGGAGCGTTCCACAACGGCATCGAGACATTCGCCCAGCGCGCAACTGGTGACACGCAGGCCGTTTACGGTGCGCGTGTACGGCTCAATCAGGTTGCGCCTGCGCAGTTCGACGGGATCGATGCCGAGGTCGCGAGCGATTTTGTCCAGGTGTACCTCGACGGCGTAGCGGGGCTGCGTGGTGCCATGCCCGCGCTTAGGCCCACAGGGCGGCTTGTTGGTGAACAGGCGCATTCCCTCGAATTTATAGGCGGGCAGCTTATAGGTCACGGTCTGGAGCGCGCCCGTGTAGTAGGTCGTGGCGATACCATACGAACCATACGCGCCGCCATCCAGGAACGAGCGGAAGTGCATGGCCGTGAGCGTGCCATCGCGCTTGACGCCGGTTTTGATCCACATCTTGACGGGATGGCGTCCGCGATGGTTCAAGAAAACTTCTTCGCGCGTACAGGTGATTTTGACGGGGCGAGCGATGCGGCGCGACAGCTCGCAGGCGCAGATTTCGTGCGAGAAGGGGTCGCTTTTGCCGCCAAAGCCGCCGCCGACGTTGGGAGCAATCACGCGCACATGAGAACGCGGCAGGTTCAAGACCTTGCTCAGTTCGCGATGCACATAATGCGGCGTCTGCGTCGATGACCATAGGGTGAGCCTGCCACCCACCGGGTCGGCAGGATTTGGCTCCCAACTGGCAACACAGGCATGTTCTTCCATCGGCGCGTGATTGTTCCCCTCGTAATAGAACCAGTCTTCGCGCACATAGTCAGCCGCCGCGAAGCCCGCCTCCACTTCGCCAAACTCGTAAGAGACGGCTTTGTGGATATTGCCGATGCGCGCCTCGTCGTTGATTTTATTCTCGGGGTGCGCCAGCGCCTCGTCGATACTCATCAACGCAGGTAATACTTCGTACTCGACATGTATCAGCTTCAGCGCCTCGTCCAGAATATCGGGATCGAGCGCGGCGACGGCAGCTACCGGATCGCCCACGTAGCGCACCTTCTCAATCGCCAGCGCGTATTCGTCCTGGCTCGAGGGTAAAATACCATATTTGCGCGGCAAATCCTCGCCGGTAATCACCGCCAGCACGCCAGGCAGCGCCAGCGCCCGGCTTGCGTCGATGGAGAGAATGCGGGCGTGTGGATGGGGCGAGCGCAGCAGGCGTCCATATACCATACGCGGGAGCATAATATCGTCAGCGTAGAGGGCGCGACCAGTGACTTTGGCGTAGGCGTCAACTTTGGGCCGAGGAGTGCCGATCACTCTATAGGCAGGCTGAGAGGCAGGAGTTTCAGGCTTGTTCAACATATGCTGCTTGCTCATTGCGCATCTCTCCTTTCGGCCATGCGCCCGGCAGCAGCTTCCACCGCCTCGTAGATTTTGGTGTACCCGGTGCAGCGACAGAGGTTTCCGGCCAACGCTTCCTTCATCTGTTCCCGCGTCGGCTGCGGATGGTCACGTAAAAGCGCGATGCCGGAGAGCAGGATACCCGGAGTGCAGTACCCGCACTGCGCCGCTCCCAGTTCGGCGAAAGTCTCCTGCAGGGGATGCAGTTGGCCGTTGGCCTCCACTCCTTCGATGGTGGTGATCTCGCTCTCCTGCACTTCGATGGGCAGCACCAGGCACGAAAGCGAGGGCAGGCCATCGATTAACACAGTGCAGGCTCCGCATTCACCCAGCTCGCAGCCATGCCTGGTTCCTATCAGGCCCAGGTCTTCACGCAACACTTCCAACAAAGTATGATGAGGCGCAACCGCTATTTCGCGGCGTTCGCCATTGACATGCAAAGTAATCAGTTCGCGCATCGCCGCCTCCTTTCGCGAACCCCTGCTCTCTCGCCTTGAATTACGGTAAAATGGCTTTCCCGCAACTGCCGGGTGCGCTTCTCCATCGACACGGACGCTCCTGCTTCACAACGCTCTCTTCATCCATTTATTTTGTTCACCATATTGAACTAACTGTTCACCTACAAGAACAGTGTAATCAATGGGATTTTCTTTGTCAAGCATAGGAACAGCGCTCTCATTCCCCTGCATCAATGATGGGGGCTTTCCGCGCTGGTCGCTGTAAGCTTGAGGAGCCGTTCAGCGTTCAAATGGCTGATCTTCTCCTTATCGTCCGGGCTGATGGATGCACTGTCCAGAAATGCTCGTCCCTGCTGGTTCGTGCTATAGGGATAATCGACCGAGAAAATGATACGGTCGGCCCCCATAAGCTCGAGGGCAAGTAAGAGCGGCGGGTCTGTAAAGAAGCCACTGGTTGTGAAATGGAAGTTGCGCAAAAAGTATTCAGGTACCGGGTGCTGCAAGTGCTTCGCGACCGGAGAGAGAACATTCTGGATACGAGCGAACATGAAAGGAAGCATCTCCCCCATATGCCCGATGATGATCTGCAAGCCGGGCAAGCGATCAAAGACGCCGGACAGGATCAGGCGCAGAGCATGAATGGCCGTCTCTGAATGCCATCCCCATCCTCCTCTCGACAGTGCCGAACTCACCGCCGGGTCGAAACCTGCATAATAGGCTTCCCATACCGGAGCAGGGGGAAAGGCTGGATGGATATAAATGGGCACATCCAGAGCAACGGCGCGCTCCAAAACCGGCAGGAAGGATGGATCATCCAGAAAGCGCCCGTTCGTCGTGCCATTGATCAAGGCTCCTTTGAAGCCGAGCGAACGCACCGTCCGCTCCATCTCATCAGCGGCGGCCTCTGGTTTGACCATCGGTAAGGTGGCGAAGCCGGCGAAACGGGTGGGATGGGCGGCAACGGCTTCAGCGAGTTGATCGTTGGCCTGCCTCGCCAGACGCACCATCTCTACATCAGGAAGCGAAAGGCCATCTATGACGCCATGCGAGATCACCTGGAGATCGATGCCGCCCGCATCCATATCCTTCAAACGAAGATCGCCCAGATCAGCAAGCTTCGCCTGCAATTCGGCTGGAAAGCCCGCATTTGCGCCTCCTCCACGCTTCGAAGCTTCTCTCGCCATTACTTCGCCGAATCCCCTGGCCAGGAAATGCTCCTCGATAGCAATTGTTCTCATAAATGTTTCCTTTCTCATAAAAAATAAAGGTAAGGCTACACCCGTTTCCTCAGTATATCCCAGGATGGCTCGCAAATAACTCGGCAGCACGCCGCCATGACATCATCTCTTCTCCACGCGCTTCATCAGCGAAACGATAATCATGTTTGCGCAGCAGTTCCTGTATCTCAGCTAATAGGCGCTGCATGCAAGCCTGCTGGCATTCCAACAGAGAGCCAAGTCGGGCAGGCTGATTTCGTTCAGCTTCGGCCCGCGCCTGTGTGAAGTGCGACAGGCAAAGCCCTATCGACTGGGAGAAAAGCGTCCGCATCTCCTCTGCCTGCAATTGCTCTACGAAGGTAGAAATCAGGCGCGCTTCAATATTGGCCCGGCTTATGCAGAAAGGACAGCTATCGAACGCTGGTTGCGCATAAGTGGGAGCGGAATGATGACTCAATCTGCTCCACAAGCCACCGAACGAGGATGAGCCAGGCGCGCCTTGCTGCTGTGCCGCGTCACGTTGCAGGGCAGCAAGAATCTCGGGCAGCGTCTCACTATAGATTACGGCAAGCTGAAAACCCGTACCCAGTTGCGCCAACTGCCACGTGTGCAGCGGACAAAAGCCCCTGATGCGAATAAGTTCATGGCGATGGTCCACCTCGGTAAACCCCTCGTACTGCCAACTGTCCATCACTTGCTGCATGTCCTCAAGCAGCACAAGACATACGAGACAACCCTCACGCTGCATGGCAGCGCGCAAAGCATCAATATCACGCGAACGCTTAACGGACTCATCTTCTTGCTTCATAGCTATATCCTTTTCTGCGAGTTGTATATGGCCTCTGTTTATGAAGACGATGGAGCGTGAGGGAAAGATGAAGTAGCTCGTCGAAATTGAGATTCGTTCGTGATACACATACTGCCCATTGTGATCTAAATGCGAGAGATAGCGACTACGCTATTTGTAGCAAACCTGTGCAAGAAAGTACACACCAATAACTGCAAGGTCTCTTGCGAAAGGAGAATACAAACATGATGCATATGATGATGCCCATCCCGCCAGTGCATAGCGCCGCAGCATTCAGCGATGTGCTTTTCTGGGGAATGATTGTCGCGCTGATCGCGCTCTTCTTGCTGGTGACAGCGCTATGGATCGTGGGAAACCGGCGAATCGCAGCTCGCGAGCATACTTTGACCGGCGAAGTGAAAGAGGCAAGCTGGCAGGAGAAAATGCTCGAACCGTTCTATTCTGACGAGCAAACGGAGGTTCACACGCCCGAAAAGGAACTTGTGTTACACCGGTGATAGTCTCTTGAACAAAGCAAGCCAGAGGGGAAAGGATAATGTGTACCCTGCCCTCTCTGGCTTCTTTCCTATTCAAACCAGCTATACGGATACTTCTCATCATCTATGGTCTGAGCGGTTGCCGTATACTTAAGCGGATAGAAAGTGTCGATCATCACGGCAAGTTCTTCGGTGCGTTCGAGGCCGAGGCTCTTTTCGACTGCGCCGGGCTGCGGGCCGTGTGGGATACCGCGTGGGTGCATGCTGATTGAGGACTGCTCGATACCTTTGCGGCTGCCGAAGTTGCCGTTGACGTAGTAGATCATCTCGTCGCTATCGATGTTGCTGTGGTTGTAGGGCACAGGTATCGAGAGCGGGTGATAATCCAACTTGCGCGGGACGAAGGAGCAGACCACAAAGTTCGGGCCCTGGAAGGTCTGATGCACAGGGGGCGGCTGGTGAACGCGCCCGGTGATCGGCTCGAAATCCTCGATGTTGAAGATCCAGGGATACTCGTAGCCATCCCAACCAACTGTGTTGATGGGGTGGAAATCGTACCAGTAGCTGGAGATGATGTTACCGACCTTGACGCGCAACTCGAATTCGCCACGTTCGGTATGCGTCACCAGTTCCTCGGGGCCGCGAATGTCGCGCTCGCAATACGGGGAATGCTCAAGCAACTGGCCGTTCTTGTTGAGGTAGCGGCGCGGCGGCTCGATGGTGCCACGCGCTTCCACGGTCAGGAAACGCGGCTCGGGGCCGTCTTTCGCGACCTGGAAGCGGAAGGTGGTGCCGCGTGGAATGATGATGTAGTCGCCCTCGTGATAGGGCAGCAGGCCAAAGTTGGTCTCCAGGATGCCGCGCCCCTCGTGGACGAAGTACATCAGGTCAGAGTCGCCATCCCGATAGTAATAGTCCATCTCCTTATCAGGCAACGCCACGCCTATCACGATGTCCTTATTAAAGAGCAAAGGCTGCCGACCAAGCACAGGGTCGCCGCCGCGCTTCATTTGCGATGTCTTGAGGTGGTGATGACGCTGCACTTCCTGCGGCCACTCCTCGCAATGAACTTCAGCGAACTTCTCTACCTTTTTCACCCGCGTCGGCGGATAGTTATAGTAGAGAATGGAATAGTTGCCGGAAAAGCCTTCGGTGCCGAAGACTTCTTCGTAATAGAAGCTGCCGTCCGACTTGCGGAACTGCGTATGCCGTTTATGGGGAATCTGCCCAAGACTACGGTACATCGGCATATCTATTTCCTCCTTTTGTAGGGACGCTATGATAAACTTGAACAAACACGACCGACAAGGGTTTGATGTCATCCTTCGCTGCGCTCAGGATCTTCGTCGTCCCAGGATCGTGCGCCCAGCCCGCAGATCCTTCGCTGCGCTCAGGATGACATGGGCGAGATGACCGACCCTGGTTTTTCAACATCGTCATCGCGTCCCTACAATTCACACGATGCGATTACGCAATACGCCAATACCGTCAATTTCGAGTTCGATCACTTCGCCGCGCTGGAACCAGGGATGTACCTCAGTTCCCAATTCGAGCAGGCAACCGGTGCCGACGGTACCGGAGCCGATGACGTCGCCGACGCGCAGGCGCGCATTGCGCGAGGCATAGGCGATCATCTGCGGGAAGCTGTAGTAAATCTGGTTGAAGTTGCCGTGTGAGATTTCCTTGCCATCAACACGGGCAAGCATCGTCATATCGTAACGCTCGCTGGCTCCGCTGCCGCTGCGGCGCGAGGCGAGTTCATCGGGCGTGACGAGCCAGGGGCCAAGCGAGGTGGCGAAGTCCTTGCCCTTGCCAGGTCCCAGGTTCAGCTTCATGTCCTTGCGCTGGAAATCGCGGGCGCTCCAGTCGTTCATGATGGTGTAGCCAGCGATGTAGTTAGCCGCCTCTTCGACCGGAATATCCTTGCCTTCGCGCCCGATGACGCAGGCAATCTCCAACTCGATATCCAGTTCGCTGCTGCCTACAGGATAGGGTACCGGCTCGTCAGAGCCGTAGATTTCGCTGGTGTTGCTGAAGTAGAACGTCGGGATCTCGTACCACTCGGGAATCATGCCGAGGCCGCGTTTGGCGCGAGCAGTGGCCACGTGCTGCTCAAAAGCGTAAAAGTCGCGCAACGTGGGCGGCTCGGGAATGGGCGCGAGCAGGTGGGTATTCGCCAGGGGAACGCCTTCGAGCGAGGTGTTTTCCAGCGCCTGCCTTGCCTTCGCCATGCCTTCCGGGTCGCGCAACAGTTCTAGCAACGTGGGGTAGTCAAGGGCGACAACCTGGTCGCCCCGCACGACACCCGCCGACGTTTTGCCTTCAGATGTACGAAATGTGACAAGTTTCATCTACAGATTCCCTCGCAAAGCCTGTTCGCGCTCGATAGCCTCGAAAAGCGCCTTAAAGTTACCTTCGCCGAAACCACGCGCACCCTTGCGCTCGATGACCTCAATGAAGACGGTCGGGCGCACTACAATCGGCCTGGAGAAGATTTGCAGCAGGTAGCCCTCGTCGTCGTGGTCAACCAGGATGCTGAGTTCGGCCAGTTGCTGCACGTCCTCGGCGATGTTGGGAACGCGATCCAGCACATTTTCATAGTAGTTGTGAGGCGTTCTCAGAAACTCCACGCCGCGCTCCTGCAAATTGCGCACAGTGGTGATGATATCCGAGGTATTGAGCGCAATATGCTGCACGCCGGGGCCGCGATAGAAATCAAGGTACTCTTCGATCTGCGATTTCCTGCGTCCCTGGGCCGGTTCGTTGATGGGGAATTTGATGCGCCCGCTGCCATTCTGCATGACCTTCGACATGAGGGCAGAATACTCGGTGCTGATAGCGCGATCATCGAAGTGAATCATCTGGGTGAAGCCCAGCACGCGCTCGTAGAAAGCCACCCACTCATCCATCTTGCCAAGCTCGACATTGCCGACGATATGGTCAATAGCAGCAAGACCAGCCGGGCGAGCGCGGCGCGGCACATTGGTCTCGATGGGGCGATAGCCGGGCAGGAAGACACCCTTGTAGTCCTGGCGTTCGACGAAGGTATGAATGGTATCGCCATAGGTAGCAATGGCAGCCAGCTTAACGACGCCATAGTCATCTTTGCGCGTTGTCGGCTCCAGTACGCCGCGAGCGCCGCGTGAGGTCGCTTCAGCATAGGCGCGAGTAGCATCATCGACGCGCAGAGCGATATCTTTGACGCCATCACCATGCAGCTTGATATGCTCGGCCATCGTGTTATCGGGGCCAAGCGGAGAAGTCACGACAAAACGGACGTTGCCCTGCTCAAGCACATAGCTGGTGCGGTCGCGCACTCCGGTCTCTAATCCCGCGTAGGCGATGGGCGTAAATCCCCAGGCATGAGTAAAATAATAGGCCGATTGCTTCGCATCGCCCACGTAAAATTCGACGTAATCGTAATTCTGAATGGGCATGAAATCTTGTTCGGTCATTGGCGGCTCTCCTTATCGCACGAATTCCTATAAACACAACATCCAAAGGTAAGAAAAAACCAGGAGTTCGGGGATAAAGGTAAAAAGCGCCTGCAATAGAGGGAAAACATGTACAGGCCGATTGCGCACAAAAGGGCTGGCAAGCATCCCGAAACTCCTTTGTTTCGATACGTTGCGACATTACTACGTCATTATATGCACAGGAAAACGCGAACTGCAAGGTTTGCTCGTACAGTGAACACCAGGGCGACCGCAAGGGTACGCCCCTACTATCGATGCGTATTGTAGGGGCGTACCCTTGCGGTCGCCCTGGCTTCAGCACCCAATTATTGGGGAACTTCGCAGCCGAAGTAATCTCATGCAAATAGTACTTCTTGCCCGAATTATTGAGCTATGCAAATGTAAGAAGCTATAATACAGACCTGTAAAGCGCAGTGATTCTGGTGATAATGAAGCCAGAAAGGCGAGCGCTCCACATCCATACCGGTTGCATATTTTTCTGTGTGCAGTGGGTGGTATGGCGATTACTTATCAGTAAAAGTAAAGAGGAAAAAACGTAAATGGAAATTTCTGGCAGCCAGAAGGTGAAGGCACCTCGACCTGTAGTATTTAATGCGCTGTTGAATCCTGAAGTCTTGAAAAACAGCGTTCCTAACTGCGATAGCGCTGAATTTGTGGATTTTCCGACGGGTCGGCAGTTGAAGCTGACTATTTCTCCCAACGTTCCCGGTTTCAAAGGCCCCTACACGGTCTTCTTGCAAACCGGTGAGGTTGTTCCTCCCTCCCGCGTCGTCCTGATCGCAGAGCCGACCAGCTCAGTTGGTTCAATTCATGCCAACTGCGTCATCGATCTCACTGACGATCCCGAAGGAACCAACCTGAGCTACAACGCAAAGGCAAAATTGGAAGGCAAGATCGCGGCAACCCCCGAACTGATCGCCAAAGGCTTCGTGAAGTCCGCGCTCGAACACTTCTTCAAGAACTTCGAGAAGCAGGTCAGCACAGCCAACGTGTAAAGTTACTGCCCGTTTTGTGAAGAGAATGAGGCGGCCCACCAGGATTGCCATAGGTGGGCTGCTTTACTTTTGGAGAAGTGCAATACCGAAATTCTGCAAGGCGCTGGTTGGCAGGTCGGTCGGCACCCGAGATCCTTCGCTGCGCTCAGGATGACAGGCGTGAAGCTCCCCCTTTATTTCTCAAAAAACATCATCGCGTCCCTACAACCATAGACCCGCCTTATTTCTCAAAAATCATCATCGCGTCCCTACAAAACGCGCACATGCGCCGCTCCCGGCCCTATGCCAATAAACAAGGCCGGAATCGTCCTAATGAACGGTAATCGCAGTGCAAGCCGTACCGTAGGAGAAAGCACGAGCGGCTTGTCCGAGGACAGCACCCGCTTGAAAATCTGCTTCTGCACGAAGTTCTGAAAAGTCTGGATAATGCGGGTCGGCAGTTCGCGCTTGCGCTGGACTCTGGCAAGATCGCCTGTTGGGGCTTTGCCGGCTTTGAGATCGTCAGTAAGCATATTGGCAGCTACTACCGCGTCCTGGATGGCATAGTTAATGCCCACACCGCCAACGGGTGTCATGACATGGGCGGCATCGCCTATGAGCAGCAGGCCGGGGCGATACCATTTGCGCACGCGGCTGGATTCGACGGAGAGTACCGAGATTTGCTTCCATTCTTGCAGGTAGTCCATGCGGTCGGCGAGGTCTGGCAGCGCCTTTGCCAGTTCCTCACGCAACTTTTCGAGACCGGCAGCACGCACCTGCTGGTAGCCACCTTTCTGGATGACGTAGGCGATTTGCCACATGTCGCCGCGATTTAGTTGTACCAGAATATGACCATTGGCGAGACGGCCCAATGATTCGACCTGCTCATCTGGTCTGCGCGGCAGGCGAAACCAGAGGACATCCATCGGCGGAGAGGTTTTCACGGGTTCAAAGCCTGCGAGTTTGCGGATGCGCGAAAAGCGACCATCAGCGCCAACCGTCAGCACTGCGCGGAGCGAGTGCCAGCCATCCTGACCGCGATACTGCACGCCATGCACGTAGCCATCCTCTTCAATCAGCTTCTCGGCTCGCGCGCCCATTATCAATTTGAAATTGGGATAGCGTTTTGCCTCGTTGGTTATGAATTCAAGGAATCGCGCCTGGGGTATGAGCAAGACATAGTTAAAGCGTGTTTTCAGGCGGCGGAAGTCGGCAAAGGTATAGGTTCCGTCGGCAGTTTGCAGCGGGATCACATCCGCTCTGGTATGCTCAATTTCTAGCAGGCGGTCGGCAAGGCCGATTTCGTCGAGGATCTGCATAACAGATGGGTGAATGGTGTCGCCGCGAAAATCGCGGTCGAAGTCCATGTGTTCTTCAAGTAGGGTGACATTGACACCTTTGCGAGCGAGCAAAAGGGCAAGGATTGTGCCAGCCGGGCCTGCGCCTACGATACAGCAGGTCGTTTCCTCGCAATGTTCGGGGGGAATGGTTGGTGTTTGTGGCTGATTTTTCATGATGGTTTCTCCATTCTTATCAGGTCAGGCAATTTGACGACGGGTCGTAAACGAACTGAGTAAGACCATGAGGAGCGCGAAGAGCAGCAGCGCGCCAAGCTGTCCGGCAATGCCTACGAAGTCCTCTCCTTTGAGCATCACACCGCGCAGGGCATCATTGGCGTAGGTCAGGGGCAGGATATAGGCGATGGGACGCAAGACTGCTGGCAGTTGCGCGATGGGCCAGAAGATGCCGGAGAGAAAGACCTGCACACCAAAGACCAGGGGTATGAACTGCACAATCTGAAATTCATTCTGAGCAAAGGTCGAGAGGAAAATGCCCAGGTTGACGCTGCCAATTGTGAGCAGGGCCGTGACGAGGAAAACCAGAGCAAGATTTCCACTGTAGTGAACGCGCAGGGCAAAAACGACAAAGAGCAGGATCATTAACGACTGCACCAGGGCAAAGAGGGTGAAGCCGCAGATGTAGCCCAGCACCAGTTCGGCGCGGGTGAGCGGCGAGACCAGCACTCGTTCGATGGTTCCCTGGGAACGCTCGCGCAGAAAGGCAACCGAGGTCAGGATGAACACAAAGAAAAACGAGAAGATGCCGATAAACACCGGGGCTAGCGAGTCGTTAAAGGTGTACTGCGGGCCGCCATGCAGGTATTGCGGGCTGCCAATCGTGAATGGAAGCTGGCCGCCGAGTACAGGAGAAACACCCTGGCCGCTTTGACCGCTCGTTTCTTGCGCTCGCAGCGCGGCAATCGCTATACCAAGCTGGCGCGTGAAGCTTTGTGTGAGATCGCTCATGGCACTGGCAACACCCGGATCGGAGCCTTCCAGTTTAATCTGCACCGTTGGCTGCTGGTTGTTGAGCATCTGCTGACCAAAATCGGGGGAGAAGATGATGGCTGCATCGGCATTGCCATTTTGCAGCGTGCTATCTACCTGATCGGCATTGATATAAATGACGTTCAGCTTGTCTTTTCCAGGCAAAAGTTTTGTGATAAGGCTGTCGATGCTCTCGCTGCCGGGGCCGGTAGGACGAACGATGGCTAGTGTACGCACGCTGCTCGTGCTGGTCAGCACAAGGTACAGAAGTGTCATAACAACAATCGGAACGACGAAAATGAGCGCGAGCGTGCGTTTATCGCGCACCACCTGGCGTAGAATGCGGCTGGCAAGCGCCAGCACACGGGCCATATTCATGATCGCACCTCCGCTTTCTCCTGGTGGCTGGCAAAGTAGAGGAAGGCATCTTCCATATTGTCTTTGCCGGACTGCTGTAATAGAGCCGATGGAGTGTTTTCGGCGAGCAGCTTGCCGGAACGCATCAGACCGAGACGACTACAGCGTGAAGCTTCGTCGAGGTGGTGAGTGGAAACGATGATGGTCACGCCCTCTTTGTTTAGCTGCGCGAAGTAGTCCCAGAAGGAACGGCGTAGTTCGGGGTCAACGCCAACCGTCGGCTCATCTAACAGGGCAAGGCGGGGATGGTGAACGAGGGAGCAGGCCAGCGAGAGGCGCTGCTTCATGCCGCCGCTGAAGGTACTCACGACGCTGTTGGCTCTATCCGCGAGGTCTACACGCTCCAGCATTTCGTCGATGCGCTGCTCCTGCAATTTGCCGCGCAGGCCGTAAATGTTGCAAAAGAAGCGCATATTTTCGCGGGCGGTCAGGTCGTTATAGAGGGCGCTCAACTGCGTCATGTAGCCGAGATGCGGCGCAATCTTACGGTTGGGTACGCGCTCATTGAGAATGGTAATCGTGCCACTTGTGGGGCACACCAATCCAACCAGCATACGAATGAGGGTAGTTTTGCCGGAGCCGTTTGGACCAATCAGGCCATAGGTCTCGCCCGTATAGATACGCATATTGAGGTTGTCTACGGCACGCAGTTTGCCGAAATGCTTGACGAGTGAGTCAATGACAACCATTGGCTCCTGCTCGCGCTCCCGGGAAGCAGTCTCTGGCTTTTTTATCGCGCCGGGTTGAGCATCTGCCATTGCTACAACTCCTTTTAACTAATCGATTAATTAATTTCATTACAAAAAAATTTAACGTGGAAGAATGCCTAGCAAAACGGTATTGACGATAGAGTCAACAATCTGCTCCTGAGTATACGCAAGCGCTATAGGGTCACGCACAAGCTGACGGCGTAAGACGAAGCCGATCATACAGCCAACAATAGTTTGAACGGTCAGCGAAGCATCGAGAGGGCGCAACTCTCCAGTTGCCACTTTGGCCTCGAAGTAGCTACCGAGAAAGGCGAAAATGCGCTCGAAAGCATGAAAAGGAATGGTGGTAATCGATGTGCCATGAATAAATTCGGGCACCATCACCCGGATCAATTTCACCATGCTTTCGCTCTCCACAATCGCAAAGACCTGGCGCAACAACATACGCAAAAACGTCTCCGGCGGCAAATTAAACGCCTCTGGCGGCATCGAACGCAACAGTTGCAAGGGAGTACGGGTCTCGATGAGCGCGTTCAGCAATGCCTCCTTGCTCTCAAAATAGTAGTAGATCAGCCCCGGCGTGATGCCAGCTTCACGGGCGATATCCTTATTGGTGGCTTTGCTATATCCTTTCTGCGCGAAAACACGCAAGGCTGCATCAATGATCTGCTCCCGTCGATCTTCTACCACTTTAGGAGTGCGTGCCATCCTCTTGTTTGCTCGTTTCTACCTGAGATTTATTGATTAACCAGTTAATTAAATTATAAGGATGAAAAGGGAGTTTGTCAAGGAGACTCGTCAATCAGTTTTGGTTTCGATATCGTGCAGGCTGATGCGTGTATAGATACCGCCAAGCACCGCCAGCATACCCATACCGGTAAACACGGTATCGACCGGGCCGAATGATATACCCAGGATGTTCGCATGGAAGTTGTGCAGGACGGTACTTACCAGGGAGCCTGCCAGGGCGACCGAGACCAGCGCCGCTAACCGACCAATAGGATTAATTACTGCTGTGACCCGGCCCACGAATTCACGCGAGGTATTATCGAGGATGAGCGGGCCTGCCGTCACGATGACCGACGTAGTGGAGACGCCAAACAGGAAGGCCGCGCCCAGGGCGAGATAGAAGCTGGTCAGGTGCGACATCACGATCACAAAGAGGCCAGAGGTGACAAGTCCGACCCAGAGCATGCGCGTCAGACCAATCCGCTTGCCAAAGACCGTGACCAGTACTGCTCCCACTATCGCGCCGACTCCGAAATCAGCCCCCAGGAAGCCATAGTCGCTGGCGGGGGCGCGCAGATTGCCGGTAATAAAGAAATAGCCGAGGGATTGCAGCGCGCCGAAGCCCAACCAGGTCAGCACTTCAGCGACCATGATGGTGCGCAACACCACGTGATGAACGACATAGCCCAGCCCATCGAGGAACTCCCGTGAGAAGTGGCCGGTTTCACCAGGAGCTAAGCTATGGGCCGAGGGCGGTGCCTCAATAGCTGCGGACGCCCAAAAGACGACGACAAATGAGAGCGCGTTGAGTACGAGCGCCCATATTACGCCCAGACCGAAGACGAGCGCGGCGGCCACCGGCGGCCCTATGATGACCGCGAGACCCTGAATAGCCTGGAATGTCTCCATCGCCTGGTCCTGGCGCGGTTTCGAGACAATGTCCTTAATGAGGGCGAACTGGGCCGGTATGAAGAACTGGGCAAAACTGGAGAGGATAGCAACGTCCGCGAAAACGACCCCGAGCCGCCAGAAGAGTGGAAGCTGCACATGCCCAATCAGGGGCAGCGAGAAGTCTGCGGCAGGCAGCACCAGCAGCGCCGCGAAAATGGCCTGTAGCGCCGCCACAAACACCATCGTTCGGCGCTTATCCCAGCGATCCACGAATACACCCGCGATGGGGCCAACCACGATTTGCGGAATGGCGGCGGACAGGACAACGGCGCTAACAGCAAGCGGTGCCCAGGACTGGCCCGCGACCAGGAAGGTGGCGACCCACAGAACGAGAGCGGTATCCCATGCATAATCACCCACGCTGGATATGGCCTGCCCCCACCAGAGCAGGGCAAAGTTCCGGTTAATGAAGGCGACTTTGGCAAGATGACGCAGCCGCCCTATGACAGATACTTTAAGGGGCGGAGCCTCAAGCGGCGATGTTGGAGCAGGAGACCGTATAGGCGAACCAAAGGGCCGGTAAGGCAGGCGCTTCGTCTGTTTATCAGTGGGGATGGTACTTTCTGATGAATCCGGGTACTCTTTCTGCTCTTTGGGCCGGGTTTCCATGCTGCTCGAATCCTTTTTCTAGAATATTGCTGGCGGATATGCCTGTCCCTCATATAGTCCACTGGAGCGAGAGGCAAAGTGTATTGATGAATGCTCTTTTATTTGCAAATTTACAACATGCGAACTCCACCCCTGTCTCCTGATGCCATCCTGAGCGCAGCGAAGGATCTTGCCCCACTGGCTCGACCTGGCAAGCGCGAGATCCTTCGCTGCGCTCAGGATGACATGCGAGAAGGGCCTGTTCATGGCATGCGAACTCCACCCTGAGGTTGAGAAAATATCCTCGCGAATATCAACCCACAATCAACCTCTGCGCCGATGGAGATTCACACGTTATCAGATACACTCTATCACAGAAGATACGAACCGCGAAAACAATAAACGGTTCCACATAAAAAGTAAACAAAATGCTAGAGCAAAAAAGTTCAGAAAACCGGCAAACAAAAAGAAAGGTTAAAACAATGATTGCACAGACTGCTCCTCTTACTCAGATGAATGTTCAGACCTCGTATGAAAGCAAGAACAATGGTCGCGCAATGGGCTTCCGGCGAATGCTCCCGACCCTGCTGCTGAACGCGGTTGCGCCGTTCGCGATCAACATGGTAGCGCAGCATTATATGCCTACTGTTGAAGCTTTGTTGCTGGCAAGTTCGGTTCCGGCCCTGTTTACCGTTGGCAATCTGATCTGGAAGAAACATATCGATATCATCGGTTCTCTGGTAGTTGTGGGCCTGCTGTTGAGCGCCATCTTCGCTCTGCTCTTTCGCAGTCCGCAACTGCTGCTGCTTCAGAGTTCGCTGGTGAGCGGCCTGTTTGGTATTGGAATGCTAATCTCGCTGTTCTTCTCACGGCCTGCACTGTTCTACATCGTGCGCTCAGTTGTGGCACAAAGCGATCCGCAGCGCGCCGCCAGCTTCGACGCGGATTGGGCACTCCCACAGTTTCGCAAGTTCTATCGCACCTTGACTGTTGTGTGGGGATGTGCCACAGTCGCCCAGGTGCTGCTGCACACCGTCCTGGTCTTCACGCTCCCCATCTCGCTCATGCTGATGCTCGGCCCGATCATGAACTTCGCGGTTATCATGCCCGCCGCCCATTGGAGCATGCACTACTTCCGCAAAAACAAGCGCACATTCGACGAATTGCGCAAGCAGCGCGAGGCGGCAAAAGCTTTCTAAAAAAGACTGGTATAGCTCAACAAGTAGAAAGCGAACGGCAGGAACAGCCGTTCGCTTTCTACTTGTTGAGCTATACCAGCAACCCTTTGCCCCCAACTGGCAAAACATCGATCTTTTCAGGACGACCAGCCAGAAGCGGAAGCACCTGTTTGATAGCTTCCTGAGCGCCCTCAACATTCAGCGAGGCATCATGCTCTTCCTGGCTTCTCCAAATCTCCGTCACCCACACGCTCTCCGGTTCGGTTGGTGAGGTGTTTATGACATATAACTGGCATCCTTCAAGCTGCGCAACAGAGCTTGCGGCCTGCAAAAGATGTTCGACAAGGGCATCGCGTTTTCCAGATTGGGCTGTGAATTTGACGTAACATCCGTATGTGGGCATAGATTTTTCCTCGCATCAGTATTTTCATCTCTACAAGTCACTATACTATTTTATTTCATCATGCCTAATCTTCATTTAAGCGCAGCGTTTGATTGAGCAGTGGGCGTGTTACGATGCGTATCATCGCCAGCAGAGTGATGCCACATATGCATACAAATACCAGGAGAGCCAGCAGCAATGTGGGTGGAATGACAATCTGGGTAGCCAGCGCCGACTGTAAAGCAAAAAACTGTTGGCTAACCAGGTTTATGTCGATGTTTGTAAACGTGAGTTGAGGAAGCACTGATAGTATGAGCAGCGCTGCGAGACCTGCTCCCAACAAAAGCCCGGTTACATAGATAATGCCCTGCTCCCACAGGAACACAAGCGCGATCTCGCGCGCAGTAGCGCCAAAAGCTCGCAGCGAGGCGAAGTTGACGAGACGAGTACGCACACTGACCCAGGAGGCAAGCAGATCTCCAAGCAGCGCCAGCAGCAATGCTGTTATTGTTCCTAACCCAAGCACTCCTGTGAGGATAAGGTACAGCGGGTCGGATTGCAGGGTCGCAAGCAGCAGATACCGATCGACGATGTGATTAAGCTGGGACGCCGGTTTATTCAGGATCAGGCGAATACGCTCTAATGTAGCGGGATCACTTTTCGTATGCAGCCAGACCTGATTGGGCAAGGGTGGCTCAACTGTATTCGCGTATGCCCGCTGTTTCACATCTTGCGTGAAAACATTCAGGTAGGTTTGATAATCAACCAGGACGCCGCCTGTTTTTGCAGAGGCTGTCAGTGTATTGATCGTAGGTATATGGTCGATTACCCCTATAATGAGGCAATGCATCTGCTTAGGAGATACGTTATTTACTGAGATGGTAAAGTTTGAACCAACTTGAAGCAGTAAGGCCTGTAAGGTCGTTGAATCGACGAGAGCCGGAATTACATCATTAGTAATCGCGAACTGCTTCTGCGAAGCCAGCTTCGCTAAGAGTGGAGATGCTTGTAAGTAAGCCTGCTGTGAGGGCCATATCACTGTTCGCCCAAAGCTTGCCGGATCAACGGCCCGAATTTCCATAGCCAGGTCAGCATGGCCGCCATATCCCTGATCGCTATAGCCCGCGCTGGCAGAGAGAACACCTGGAATGCTGCTGTACTGGCTGATTACACGCGAGAGGGACGAGGAGTTTGCAGAAGCAAAAAGATGCGCACTGAAGTCTGCTCCTGTCTCATAGTTAGCGATATCCTGGATGTGCCGGGCTTCGGTTGCGCTATAAACCAGCGTAAAGCAGGTGAAGGCTGTTGCGAGGGCAAGCAGCAGGGCCATCCGCAAGGCCTGACGCGGCGAGCGCGCAACCTGAGCTAAGGCGAGCAGGGAAACAGCGCCCCGGCCTCGCTCGGCGAGACGACCCGCCCACATTAAAAGGATAGGGTAAAAACGAAAGAAAAAGAGCAGGCAGCCCAGCATAAGGAAGAAAGGAGCAAGGATGGACAAGGGAGTAACAATGAGCGCGCGAGCATCCGCCTGAAGGGCGCTATTAATGCCGGTGACATACACAGAAAGTCCGTATCCAAGCAAGGCGAGCGTACCCGCGATCAGATCAAGATTGAAGCGTTGCCAGAGGGGGCGGGTAGAGCTACGAGCAGTTGTGCGGCGCAGCGCGAGGACATCCATGCGCACAGCAGAGAACAGCGAAATACCTGTCGTAATGAGCGCCACAAGCATAATGATGAATGCATATGGCAATATTCCGGCCATCGCCTGCCAGGGATGCGCCGTAATGACATCCAGCGCATCCAGTCCATTGCCCGGCAGGGACTGTTTCGCAAGCAAAAGCGTCGTATAGATCGCCAGTGGAAGGCCTACCAGAACCGCCAGCAGGCTCAGTATCACGTTCTGGAGAAAAAATGCGCCAATTATCTGACCTCTACTTGCCCCGCGACTCCGCAGCAGCGCGATGGCATCTATTTGATGCTCGATCAGTAACGCTGTCATCAGGCTCACAAAGAACAGGATGAGCAGAATAATCAGAATGGAAAAAATTCCGGCAGGAATACGGGCTACATCGACACGGTCGCCCAGCACTTCTAGCGAGCCAGGTTGCCCATTGGAACCCAGGATTGAGCCGGAGAGTCCAAGACTACTCATGTTCTGCTGTGTCGGGGTATCATTCTGTACATCGGCATACAGGCTGCTTATCGTTGATTGCAATGCGTTGATGTTGTTGATGAGCGAAGGAAGATCACTGCCCTGCAGGTGTGAGGGTAGTATATTGTAATACCAGGCAAAGGCATAGCCAGCGCTGGACGGGGAAAGAATGCTGTCAGTCTGGTGAAGAGCGCTCAAGCGGTCAACAAATGCCAGCAGCGCCTCTTCAGGAACAATGACTGTATACTGGTATGCCGTCGTGGTATTCTCAGTTGCTAGCGCAAGAGGATTGAAATCGTCTCCATGCCAGTATGCCATATTGCTTGATGTGACCTGAAACAGTCCTACGAGATGGGCGAGCAAAGTGACGGAGTACACCGTTGGCCCATTATCAGAGGAAGAAAGCGGCAGAGAATAGCTGAAAGAAAGGGCGAAAGTTGAGCCTACGTGCATCCCCAGGTCTTTCGCTGTAGCGGGCGTCATCATCACTTCAAGCTCATGTATGGGCTGGTTGGTCACCTGGGCAAGGCGGCCATCAACCTTGCCAAAATGGGGCGCGGCGAGCTGCATGGCGGTGCCATAGACAGTCAAAATAGTATTCTTACGCTGTGGAGAAAAGGAAAAATCATCATTGATGGTGATAGAAGATTGGGCCTGCTGTACAGCATTCCCTAAATAGCGCTGAAAGAGGGGCGCAAACTCGTTGTAGGCTTCCTGTATAATTGGCGTCGATAGGCCTGAGTTGCCGCCATACACTACAATCTGATCTCCCTCGGGAGTTGAGCGCAGCGCATTACGTAATGAGGCGGTCGTCATCACACCCGAGTAGAGCGGGATGCTACAGACAATTACCACCGCAGCGAGCATACCCAGGGCAATAAGAACGAGCAAAAACGAGGTTCGGCGCAGCCGCCTTGTGGCCAGTAAAAACACTGTACCCGGCAGGAAAGGGCCTGCATTGCGCTGCCGTTGGGAAAGAACTCTCGCCATATATTCCTCATGCTCTTCAAAAGCCAACATTATCGTACCTGTTTATACCATGTCATTACCAACCCCTCCAGATGTCATCCCGCTATTGCCAACCCTCTTGCGCCTGTCATCCTGAGCGCAGCGAAGGATCTCGCGCCTGCCGGATCGAGCCAGTAGGGGGCCAGAGATTCTTCGCTGCGCTCAGGATGACAGACGAGCGGGTCTTTTTTATAGCATACTATCTAACGGTTTTCAACGGCCTATCATCTTGAATAATTAACGCGCGTATGAAAATACTACCATCAAGAAAACTTTGAAAGTAGTAATTTCTTGCAAGGAGATAAGCATGACCACCTCAAACAACTCTTCACCCACGCGAGCCGAGATCATCCGCCAGTTCCTTCCCACCTCGCCCTATGTCGGGCATCTCCATATACAACTGACCGAGATGCAGCCTGATATGGCCGTGTTAACTCTCCCTTTTGACCGTTCACTTGTGACTATCGGAAATACGGTGCATGGGGGAGCAATTGCTTCGCTGATCGATACGGCTGGCATGGTTGCGGCATGGTCAGATTCTTCAGTACCTGACAGTATGCGCGGCAGCACTGTAAGTATGACCGTGACCTATCTCGCGCCTGCTGAGAAAGAAGATATTCGCGCAACCGCCCGCGTGTTAAGGCGAGGTCGCAGCCTGGTCTATCTGGATGTCGAGGTTGAGAGCGCTTCGGGAACATTGGTGGCGAAAGGATTGGTGACATATAAATTGGGATGAGCGTAAAACAATTGACAAACTCTTCATTCTCATGTTACGCTTCCTTAAGACGAAAAGAACTTCCTTTACTTTTTCGTCATTGTGTTTGTGTTAAGAGGGAAAGTTAAATGATCCTGGGAACAAACAAGCTGTTATTCCGTACAAGCGGCAACCATCACGAGCCATGCTGCCTTGTCGCCCAGGGTCGTACTATGCCCTTTTTCAGGAAGTATATGAGTTAACCTGAATTCTTGAGCAAGCAGGCCGTGGGTGAAAGCGTTCTCACTCGCGGCCTTTTTATGTCTTCAGCATGCGCAAGTGAGACGCCAGAATAGCCAGCAAAACTGTTACCCGGCCTCTTCCCTCTTTGGAAAAAACGAAAGGAAGGACATTATGCCTACAGCACTTCGCACCGAAGCGAACGCGGCCTGGAAAGAATGCTTCCGGCTGCCCGAAACCTATAATATACAACTTATGTACAAAATGCAGGTTTTGCTATAAAGTCAGCCGGTTTGAGAAAGAGAGCGGTTCGACAGGCATCTAAGCCTCTCGGGCCGCTCCCTTATGCAGGCTGATTGAGCCAATGTCGGTCTTTACCTTCAATTCTGGGTAGGGCGCAGTCCCTACCATAGCGCGGGCTTTTGCGCCTGGAAAGTTGCGTTCGATGGCAACGGGAAAGTCAGTACTGATAGAGCCGACGTCGGTTCTGGCATTGAGCTGGAACGAAGAATTTTCGGGTAAGGTAAGATCAATGGTTCCGGCATCCGTGACGAACAGGTAAGAGCCGAACTGGTTGATGGAACCGGAGAAGGTGATGGTTCCCGCGTTCGTCTTCAGACGTGAATTGCCGCGCAGGGCAACGTCTAGCGCATCGATGGTTCCGGCATCGGTACTGATGATACATTCGCCGTGAATCCCGTTTACCTGGATGGTGCCAGCGTTGGTTTTCAACTCAAGGTCGGATTGAGGGGGCGCGGTGATGTCAATACTCACGCTGCCGCCGAAAAAGGGCCAGCCACCCTTAGCGCGAATGCCCAGCTTATTTTTCACCGTTTGCTGATCGTAGGTGACGCGAGGAGCAGCAGAGGCCCCGAACCAGCCCCTGCTTTGTTGTGTGACGCGCACCTCGACCTGTCTGCCCTCTTCGCCTGCATGTACGCGAATCGTTCCGGCCTCATTTTTTACAACCAGCCGGGGCTGCGCTCCAACTTCAAACGTCCGGTTTTCCAGCATGCCGGGAACTGCAAGTGAACTGGCTCTACCAAAGAAATAGAAACCAATGAAAGCCACAACCAGCAGGAACACAGCCAGCATAAGGAAGCCTGACAGGCAGGACAGGCCCTCTTCAAAGGCACCGCCGCCAAAGAGCGAGATCGCTATCAGGATGAGAATGAGCCAGAACCAGGGGCTGCGCTGTGTCTTTCGGCGCGGCGTATAGAAAGTTCCCTGCGGCTGCGCGTATTCGCTACGAAGAGCCGTGTTCCCGCGATAGCCACTGGCATAATCCGCCGGTTCCTCTTGAGGAGCTTCATGGTACTCCTCGCGAGGCGTGTTGATAGGCCGCGCTTGAAAATCCTGAGTCTGGCGCGACTGCGGCGGCTGCCATTCGGGATCAGCAAACTGCATCTCCTGATCGCTCATACGCTACTGCTCCTGGAACCCATCATAATTCTGTAGGGACGCGATTCATCGCGTCCTGTTGGCCTGCCTGCGCATCCGGGGCCGGACGCGATGAATCGCGTCCCTACAGAATTATCCCCTGTTTATTTGTCAAATTTCATCATCGCGTCCTGCCTGGGATGCGCGCTTATGCAGGTGGACGCGATGAATCGCGTCCCTACAAAACGCGAATCATTTTCTGCGCGTTCGTTCATCATGATGTAGTACGTTTGAGCATCCAGGCGAGTTGCAGAGGTTTAAGAAACCAGGTCAAGCTGGGGGACATCCAGCACGCGAGCCAGCACGCGCACGTGGTAGGGCTGTGGGTCTTCGCGCCCGTCTTCAAGATGAGCAATGGTGTCGCGGCGGATGCCGGACATATCGGCAAGCTGGCCGAGGCTGAGGCCCCTGCGCTGTCGCAACATGCGAAGATGGGGCAGGCCATGTGGCTTTGTGCCACGCTGTTTAGTTGACGGTGTTTTCATCTCATCCTCTCCTTTGAGGAAACGGCTTTATTGTTCAGCGTCATTGATGAACGGGATACAAGCCGTACAATCATTGACAACTTTCCATACAATTTTTCTACGTGTATCTTACCAGAAGATCAGGCAAACTTCCAGTAATATAGACCAAAATGGTAGTGTTCTTCGTTTATTAGTGCCGCTTACATCCACCAGTCCGCGATGTTCCAGTTGTTGACTACTGCATTGGGGTTGGGATCAACATTGTGTACCCGGTTCTCCACGGTGAGAATATTGACGCCCACGTAGAGCGGAATGAGATAGACCTGGGAGGCAAGCCGTTCCAGGAAGCGATGGTAATAACGCGCGCGATCGGCGAAAGGGACTGTCTGGCGGCCAAGCGTGAGGGCTTGATCGATGACCGGGTCGCGCACGCGCCCATAATTTCCGAGGTCGGGAGCATCGGCAGTGGGTATTTGCGAAGAGTGAAAGGTGTTGTATTCGTCGTCGGGGTCGGGCGCGTCCTGGTAGCCGAACATGGCGAGATCGTAGTTGCCGGTTGCCAGCAGGCCGCCGCGTGTGTAGAGCGCGAAAAAGGGGCCGAGATCGGCATATTGGATGCTCACGGCAATACCTACGGCGCGCAGGTCATGCTGGATACGTTGCGCGGCGGCAGCACGCAGTGGATTATCGCTGGTCGTAAGCAGGTGAATAGAAAAGGATTGCCCCTGGCGAGTGAGAATGCCATCTTTGCCTGGTTGCCAGCCAGCCTGGGCAAGCAGCTTACGAGCGGTTGTAGGATCATATGGAGCGGCCTGAATTGCAGGGTCGTTGTACAACGAGGGTTGAGGTTCAACCTGCGAGGCAAGGCGCGAACAATCCAGCGCGCCTAACACTTCGCGAATGATGCCGCAGCGATCAATGGCAAGCTGTATGGCCCGCCGCACTCGTACATCTTGAAACATGGGACGCGCCATATTGAAGTCAAGGTGTTCGTAGGCGGCGGCAGGCGTTTTGAGCAGGGATACATTAGCAGGCAAACGAGCAAGCGCGGGTAGCTCATACTCCATGTAGCCCTCGCTCACGTTTGTTTGTCCCGCTTTTACGGCGGCTGCCAGCGCGGGGAGGGTGGGATACATGCGATAAATCAGGCGCGAAATGAAAGGGCCATGAAACGTACTTGAGTGATAGTTGGCATTCGGCACAAGCGTGTAGCTCTGGTTGTCGAAGCGAGCAAGTTTGTAGGGGCCACTCGTCACGGTCGGGGCAAGATAGACATCCTGCGCGTTTTGCAGGTCGATATCCGCGTAATGGCTCCAGGCATGACGCGGGGCGGCATAGGGCAGGTACAGCAGATAGGGGCCATAGGGATGCTTCATATGCAGGACAACGGTATAGTCATCGGGCGTATCGATGCTGGCAATCTGGTCATAGCCGCCAGTGGTGATGGCTCCTGTATTGGGGTCCTGGTTCAGGTGCCACCAGTACTGAAAATCGCTGGCAAGCAGAGGTTGCCCATCTGACCAGCGCAGATCATGGCGCAGGTGCATCACAATCGTCAGCCCATTATCTCGCACGTCGCCATTTTCTGGCAAAGGAACCTCGGTCAATTGATCGGGCTGCGCGTGAAAATGCGCATCGAAGACGACGGGAGCAGCCCAGAGCGCGGAACCGATCTCAAAATCGACCGGCGAACTTGAGAACAGGGGATTGAGAGCATCCGGCATCTGGCGGTCTGAAAAGATCAATGTGCCACGCGGCTGGCGAAAAGGAGGCACGGTATATGTATACGAGCCGAGCAAGGGTGAGGAGACACGTTGTATTGGAGGAGGCGTGGAATCGCAGGCGGTCAGGCAAAGCAATAGGATGAGCAGGGAAAAAATGGCTTGTTTAAGAAAGAGAGGGCGGAAGTTTTGGGAAGCAGAACGATTTCCTCTGGTCGAGGCAAAAGGACGACACCTGCAAGGGGTGTCGCTACAATAGGCGCGTATTGAATTTTTGTAGCGACACCCCTTGCGGGTGTCGTCCTTGTTCCCATTATTCGAGTTAGCACTATCAGTCTGATTTTCGCCCGATGGTTTGTCCATCAACACTGATCTGAGCCAGCGCGTGTATCGGTTGATTGTTTGCCCGTTAAGTAGGAACTGAGATTGATGTAGTAGGGGCTACCCGAGCTGGTGTCGGGGTAAATGGCGACCATATCAGTCGAGAACGGGCCTTTAGCCTCGCAGCTCGTCCGTTCAACGAAAGTTGTTTCACCTTTCATCAGGACAATATGCGTCATAGCCATGTTCTGCATTGACTGGGCTATATTCCATAGATCCTTTTTGCCGATGCCATCACGTTGATCACCCGCGATCCAGAAAACGACGCCATCCTGCTGGTAAATGACCTCACTGCGTCCGCCATACATCCAGCGGACCAGATTCTTTACTGACATCCACTGACCATCCACATAGATCGCCATTGGATTGCCTGCGGCATCGGACTGAATGACCTGGGCGGCTTTATCCTGCACAACCTGAAGCACTTCCATAGCCGGTTTAAACTCGCGAATGACAATCTGCCCCGTCCCATTTGGGTCCTTCACATTGCTGATATAGACCAGTTCTACAACCGGGCCGTCAGCCCAGGATGCCGACTCCTGGTAGAGGTTGATCGAATTCAGCGAATAGCCCTGGGGCAGGTAGGCAGGCCAGTAGATTTTGAAGTGCAATTCGCGCTGCGCTTCTACAAGGCTGATATCTGTGGGCGCTGTATTATTCGCGTTGTTGATATGTTTGGTATTCGCCTTGGGATATTGATGAACAAGCAACACACCACCTTTCGCTCCATGCAACAGGTAGGCCATACCAGAAGCAAATGAAGGAGCGGCAAAGGCCGCTGTACACAGCATAATAAGGAGTAACGAGGCTGTCCATGCCATCAACGCCGGGCGGCGCACCAGGTCAACCACCGTCTCGCTGAGCTGTTTAAGCAGGGAACGCTGCGAGGAGAACAGGCGGCGGCGCAGGCGTAGGGCGCGGAAGACCCGGGCGTTAGTCTTCTGCACAAGGGTCTCGTCCGCTGCACTGAAGCGAGGGTTCTCGACTTCCATGAGCGTTTGCACAAAGAGAGGAGGAAGCTCTTCCTCTTCAGGAGAAAACAATGTATTCAGTTCATGCATAAAGTCCAGATCTTCCTCGCTGAAATCGGCGGGAAGTATCTGATCCACCGGGCGAGAAGCGTCCTTCTCCCTCGCTCCATCCAGGTGCTTGTCAAATTCGCTCATACTCATGAGAGTGCTCCTTGAGCGCTTCGCGTAAGCTTTTCCGCGCCCGCCAGAGCCGGGTATCCACGGCGTGGCGTGTCAGACCGGTTTTCGCGGCCAGTTCCTCGGTACTGGCAAACTTAAAGTAGCGTTGATAAATGAGATAGCGGTCAAGCTCAGGCAACGTCGCCAAGGCCAGGCGCAGTTCTTCGCGCCTTTCACTTTGCTCTAATAATGTTTCTAAACTCGCTTCAGGATGAGAGGGAAGCGCAACATGCGTTTCGTTCTCATGCCTGCCCCAGCCGAAGACTATTCTACCACCTCTGTAACCATTCTCCTGTGAAGTAGCCCATTGGTGGTACTCATCAGCCGATTGAAGTGTATGTGTTTGACGCCGGCATAGTTGTCGTCGTCGATCAAGTGCAATAAATTTCGCGCGCATCGTCACCCACGTCCGTAGTGTGCCACGTTCAGGATCAAATGTATCTATCTCCTGCCACACCACCATAAATAAATCATAGACACATTCTTCCGCATCCTGAGCAACCCCAACGCCATCCAACACCTGACGGATGAAATAAAAGATTTCTCGCGAGTACCGGGAGATGAGTGTTTCCAGGGCTTCCGGGTCGCGTTTGCGCAACCGTTCCGCCAATTCTTCATCTGACCAGCTCTGTCGCACCATGATGGCTCAGGCTCCTTAATATACCTGGCATGTCCTGCTACCAGTTGCCAGCCACCCTCCTGGCAATTCCGCGTATTCTCGGGTAGTGGAAACACGCCTAACGGTGGCGCACTCGCCTTCGTTACGAAAGATATACGTTCTTTTGAACGAAAATCTCTCGCGCAGCGGATACCAAAATAAACGAGGAAGAACAAAGGCTTGTTCCAATTGTGCGTGAAGAGATACAAAAAGTCAAGCACTCGAGTGCTTGCTGGAAACTGATGTAGAGGAATGGAAGCCACCCGCGAGGGGCTGACACGGGAAGGTTTTTCCACGGCTCACCAGCCCATGTCATGCTGAGCGCAGCGAAGCATCTGCGGTCGCGACGCACGAATCGCCTGGCACACGAGATGCTTCGCTGCGCTCAGCATGACAGGCTCTCGAACAGGGTGTCGTAAAAAATCTACCTGTGTAAGCCCCTCGCGGGTGGCTTCTAAATCCCTTTGCACAAACAAACGCAACTCCCTGTGAACATGCTATAATGCGAGACAACCAGGTGGAGGGAATATATATGACATTTTCTATTGTAGGACGTGACCCGCAAACAGGTGAACTGGGTATCGCGGTGCAATCGAAGTTTCTGGCCGTTGGCGCTGTGGTTCCCTGGGCTAAGGCGGGTGTAGGGGCTATTGCGACGCAATCCTGGGCCAACACTTCGTATGGGCCACGCGGCCTGGAAATGCTGGCTAATAATCTTTCGGCAAGCGAAACGCTGGCGCGGCTTTTAGAGGATGACGAGGGGCGCGCTCAACGGCAGGCAGGCATTGTTCCGGCAAAGGGCGCGCCTGCCACCTATACCGGGGAGAGCTGCTATCCCTGGGCAGGCGGGCGCGTAGGAGAGCATTATGCCTGCCAGGGCAATATTCTGGTCAGTCAGAACACGGTAGAGGCGATGGCGCGTACCTTTGAGGAAACCGGGGGCATGCTGTGCGATCGCCTGGTTGCGGCATTGGCGGCAGGGCAGGAGGCAGGCGGGGACAGCCGGGGCCAGCAATCGGCGGCGCTGCTGGTTGTGTGCGAAAAGGGCGGCTATGGCGGCTTCAACGACCGCTTTATAGACCTGCGCGTTGACGACGCGCCGCAACCCATCGAGGAGTTACGCCGCCTGCTGCAACTGCATAAGCTGTATTTATTTCCCCCCAACGCGCAGGATATTTTACCCATCGATTCGACGATTGCCACAGAGTTACAGCAATTGCTGACAAAAAGCGGCGATTATACAGGCAGCATCAACGGCGTCTATGATGCTGTGACCAGGGATGCCTTCCGCAGGTTCAGCGGACGCGAAAATCTGGAAGAACGCTGGCTGGAAGATGCGCGCATTGATCGTGTCGTACTGGAATACATGCGCGATAAACTGGGCAATATTTGAACATTCAGGCGATGATTGGGAATTTGTAGGGACGCGATGATGAACGACCGAGATCAGCAACCAGAGCGACCCTTTGCCATGTCATGCTTCGCTGCGCTCAGCATCTGCGTGGCCCGGAGATGCACAAGCCACAGCGTGAGATGCTTCGCTGCGCTCAGCATGACATGGATGAATGTACCGACTTTGCTGGTGAACCTTCCTCATCGCGTCACTATGAACATATAGCTTTTGTTAGCCCAGATTCAGCGACACAAAAACGGTTTCAGAGGCAACTTCGGGTCGGTAAAGAAGGCGCAATCCACCATTCATTGCGGCCGTTGGCACCTCAAAAAGAAGAGTGCCACTGCGCGAGGCGCGCGGGGCGAGATTGCCAAAGAAGCTAGACGACACGTTGGGGGGAAGACCGAAAATGTCTCCTTCGGCCCCAACTAACTGGTAGAAGCTGGCGTCATTTTTCACCGGTGCGTTGCTGGTGTTGGTAACGGTGAGCGCGATACGAATACCGGTTGAACTGCTATCGCTCCCCGGCACTTTACTCGCGCTCGTGATAGTAAGGGTGCGGTCGGCCAGCTTAATCACCTGCCCCTGGCTATTCCCGCCCGTAGTGGTGGGAGTCAGCACAACGACAGGCCCTGTGCCCGGCGTACTCGGCAGAGCCGTCCCTGATTGCGGAGTAGGCTGCCCACCTGTAGGGTTATTATTGGCATTCGTATTGATGTTTGTGGCTGTATTGTCAGAGCCGCCACAGGCCGCCAGCAACGCCAGCAGGACAAACAGAAATAGACCGCTTAACAGACTGCGCTTAAGATATACAGGCAACATATTCAATTCCATCTAGCCAAAAAAGTATTTCACACAGTATAACAGTGCCATCGCTATGCGAAAGCGCCTCTATTATCTCTAGTATGCTCTTGTCCTGCAAGCCTTTGGTACAAACGGATAGCTTGCCATGAAAAAGGCCCGCTCGCCTGTCATCCTTCGCTGCGCTCAGGATGACATCGGGAGACAGGTTGATAATCGCTTGCTGTTTTGCAGAAAGGCAAAAGTTCCGTGAAGGCAGCCAGCGCTGGCCGCCTTCACGGAACTTTTTTCTCTTCTCGTTAAGGCGCTATCGTGAGATTGGGCACAAGATGGACGCTGACGGGTGAGCCGAGGCCGGTAACAGTATCATAACCCGGACCGGCGATACAGGCGCTTCCTGAGCTACCACTTTTAATATCATGATAGTTGCTGGTGTAGCGACTATAAGCAACGGTATAGAGATCGTTGCTGGCGTTTGTCATGCTAAAGAAACGCATGCTGTTGGCAAGGGCCAGGATACCGGCCCACAAGGGAGCGCCAACACTGGTGCCACCAGCGACATTGAAATCGCCGATGTCGCTATCATACATAGCGACACCGGTATTGGGGTCGGCAACAATTGAAACATCCGGTATGGCGCGTTTGCCGCTCGCGTTAACGCCGTTCTGGTAAACTGGCCTGCTCTCATAGGCGCTTAATCCGCCACCGCTGCCCTTCCAGGCAGTCTCGGTACTGTAAGTGCCGGTAGCAGACAGGTTAAGGCTGGTGCCACCGACGGAAAGCACGTAGGGCGAGGCAGCCGGATACTGCGCGCCACAGCCGTTATCACCGGAAGCCGCTGTGAAGCTGACACCCAGCGCATTCCCCTGGGAAAAGACGCCATCCGCCCGGCTGCCTGTCTCTCCAGAGAACTCTGGGCCGCTGAAACTCATAGAAACAATGGTCGCTCCCTGCTTCATATAAGCATCCTGAGCGGCTTTAATCAGATCGGCAAACGAGGCAGTCTTTGCTTCCTCAAGAACGATAGTGGCAAAGGGAGCAACGGCATGAACCATTTGCACATCAAGGTCGGTTTCGATGCCCCAGTTCCTGGGGTCGGAACAGGGTGTTCCTTCCGGTTTCACGACTCGAATAGTGGTGGCTGGCAAATTATAGGCGAGGTCAAAAGCATGCAGGTCGGCCTGGACGTGGCTGTTTCCGCAGGCATCTATCACCGCAACAATGACTCCCGCGCCTCCGCTTTGAAAGACGTTCAAACCATATGCCTGCTGCAATTGAGCAGGCGTAAAGCCATTGACATTGGGTGTGACAGAACCGACACGCGATTTGAGGCGGAAATCAGGATAGGCGATCAGCTTGACCATCGGGTCATCATTTACGGGACCTGATGCGCGAGCATTTCCCCCTCTCATAGCAAAAATTGACGAAGCTACAAGAGTTAATAGCACACACAGTAACAGCGTAAGCTTTGTAATGTTGCGCATAGAATATTCTTTCCGCCTCTCTGGCATTTCAGGTTTTACGCGGATAGTAGACACACCCCATTAAAAGATAGGTAAGAATACTGGCATATGTCAATGCTGCGGTACATAAGTCCTGTAGCGCATATTCCGTTTTCGCATGAAAAGTCCAGAAAGCATAGGGCGAGCGGAAGACATCCCTCGCAGGTGTCTTCCGCTCGCCTCGGAAAGCTGGCTTACGATCAGCACATCAATTTACTGAATATTGTTGATTACCGGAATCTTCGAGACCGTCCAGCGATCATTGGGGCTGGCAACCTCGAACTGCACCATCGAGATGGCATCGGTGGGACAGCGCACGATACACAGTCCGCAGCGAATACACTTCTCTTCGTCGATAATCATATCAGCGCCGCCGCGCCAGCCCTCAGTAATCTGGTGCATCGGGTCGCTTTTCACGACGCGAGAGAGTCCTTCCATGCTGATGCAGTCATACGGGCAGATGTCCACGCAGCCGGAACAGAGAATACAGATCGAGGGGTCAATCATGATATTCAACTGGCATTGCAGGCAGCGCCGGGCCTGTTCGACAGCTTGCGCTGCTGTATAGCCTGTCTCGGTCTCGCGGGTGTTGCTATAACGGTCAGCAAGGGGCAGAGCGGGCATCATCCTGAAGGGGATGGACTCGTAGTCATCGACCATGCCGCGCCGGTAGTCAGGCAGTTCGATCTCTTCAGCAGGCTCGGCGGGCTTGTCCTGACCGCCCAGGTAGCGGTTGATGGCGATTGCGGCATCGCGTCCATCGCCAATGGCTGAAATGAGGTTGCGCGATCCCTCAGTGAAATCACCGCCCGCGAACAGGCCGGGATAGTTCGTCATCCAGGTTTCGCGGTCAACCAGGGGTACGCCGTTGCGCTTGTTGACTTCCAACTTCAGCTCGTCGGCCTGAATCCAGGAGGCATCACTGTACTGGCCGAAGGCGGCAATAATGGTATCGGCCTCGATGACGAATTCGCTGCCCGGAATAGGAATTGGGCGGCGGCGACCGCTGGCATCAGGATCGCCCAGCTTGTTGCGAATGACCTTGAGGCCACTGACATGCACGCCATCGTTGCTCAAAACTTCAAGCTGCGAGACAAGGTAGATAAACTCGACATGCTCAAATTCGGCCTCGTCAACCTCATACTCGTCAGAACCCATCTCCTCTTTCGAGCGGCGATAGAGGACGTAAACCTTTTCCGCACCAAAGCGAACGGAGGTGCGGCAGCAGTCCATTGCGGTAAAACCACCGCCCAGGACGATGACCTTCTTGCCGATAAAGGCGGGTTCGCCAAAATTGGTCTTCGCCAGCAGGCTGATGCCATGCTCGACGCCTTTATAGTTCGCGCCCGGAATAATCTTGTTATCAGGGCCGGTCAGCGGGTTGGAGATGTAGCACCCGGCGGCCAGGAAAACGGCATCGTACTGCTTGAGCAGGTCGGTCAGCATCACGTCGCGACCAACGCGCGTGTTGTAAATGACCTCGACGCCCATATCTTCCATGTACTGGGTGGTTTCCTCGTAGGTGACGGTACGCGGCAAACGCCAGATGGGGATACCGTTAACCATCACACCACCAGCGACGGCATCAGCCTCGTAAATGGTGACGGGATACCCCATGTCACGCAGGTCGCGAGCGCAGGCGAGGCCAGCCGAACCAGCGCCAACGATAGCGACTTTTTTATCTTTGGTAATTGGAGGTGGAGTAGCGTGATGCCGGAATTCACGGTGATCGGCGGCGGCACGTTTCAGCCAGCAGATGGCGATGGGCTTGCCGTCAATTTTATTGCGGCGGCAGACCGGCTCGCATGGACGAGCGCAGGTACGGCCAAGCACGCCCGGCACCACATTGCATTTGCGATTGAGCAGGTAGGCTTCGTCGAAGCGCGCCTGCGAGATCAAGCCGATATAGGTGGAGACATCGGTATGCGCCGGACAGCCCACCTGGCAGGGAATATTTGTTTGATACCAATCAGGCGTGGTCATCACCGTCTGGTATCGCGGTTCCAACTCACGATCAGGATCAATCATGAGAAAATCCTTTCCTGAGCATCCAGCACATCGCTTCTCTCTTGTAGAGGGATTTACTCCCGAATAACGTGTGCGGAGCAAGGGAATCGTATTTTGGCCTGGTATCCAGAAAACCCCGTATGCATCAGGCTTATGCAGTTGGGGATAAATTTTAGAAAAAACTTCAGTACGCGCCATCAGCAAGATGGGCATATTTTCCTCTCAGATTATAGCACAGGCGGCCCAACCGGACAAGCAGCAGGGGCCTTCTTAATGCTGTCCAATCGTGGCAATCAGACCTGCAAGCAGGGCGGCGCGTGGAGCCACGCTGCTGAGCAGGAGATATTCTTCAGGACTGTGATCGCGCCCGCCGATGGGGCCGAGGCCGTCGAGTGTGGGGATGCCGTACTCCGAGGTATAGCTGGCGTCGGATGCGCCGCCTGTCAGCACGTGATTGACTGAGAAGCCGAGCAGGTTGGCGATGTGCTGCGCCTCTTCCGCCAGTCGAATGCTGCGCGGCGTGCGCACCATCGGGCCTTTGACGTCCGGCGCTCTTTCAAGCGTGAGATCGACCTCTGGCACCAGTTGCTGCTTCATTAAGGCGTGAAATTGTTTTTCGGTTGCCACGCGGTCATCATGATTCAGGAAGCGCAGATCGAACTGGGCCTGGGCAAAATCGGGCACGACATTGGGAACAGTGCCGCCCGAAATGACCCCTGGATTGACAGTGATGCCCTCGCGCCAACCATTGAGCTGCTGGAACTGCAAAACCTGGTGGGCAAGCTCGACGATAGCGTTATGGCCTTTCTCGGGTTCAACACCGGCATGGGCAGCTAATCCTTTTGCGGTGAGCGTGTACCAGGTGTGGCCTTTACGGGCGCTCACGATGTCGCCATTGGCTCGGGCAGCCTCCAATACCAGCGCGCCCTGGCAGTTCTGCATCACACGGTGCAGAATGTCCTCACAGTGGCGCGTGTTGATCTCCTCATCGGAGACACAGAGGAAACGCAGTTGGTTATAGCCTTGATAGCCAAGCGCCTGCATGGCTTCAACAGCATAGATGGCCGCGAGAATGCAGCCCTTCATATCGCAGACGCCGGGGCCATAAACGATATCCCCCTCAATGCGCAGAGGGCGAGCGGCGGCAGTACCCTTTGGATAAACCGTATCGATATGCCCTAACAGCAGCACGTTGCCCCGTCCGGTTCCCTGTAAAGTGCCAAGTAAATCATCGCCCCATTGCTCGCGCCGGATAATTTCGGGGCGCATCCCTATTTGCTGCATACGCCGCGCGAACACGCGGGCCATTTCGTCCAGACCGGCTTTATTATAGCTATCAGAGTCGATAGCGCATAAATCGCGCAATTCTTCGACATATTGACTCAGGCGTTGCTGCACATATGCCTCAACGCCTGTTACTAAAGTAGAGATATCCATGTGTAAAAAAACCTCCGTTGATATTATTACGGAGAAGTGGTGAGAGAGGCCACATAGCGATTTCCGCATTCATCCCATCATGAGATATACTTCAGCAAAGAAGCTTGACCAACATATTGCTAGCAAAGGAGCTGCATGAAGATGTCCCAAACAGATTCTTCAATGACTACAGGAAAGAGCGGCCCGCGAGTGGTGCGCGCACCGCGAGGCACAACCATCACGTGCAAGGGGTGGCAGCAGGAAGCAGCGATGCGCATGCTGATGAACAACCTCGATCCGGAAGTGGGGGAGCGACCGGATGAGCTGGTGGTATATGGCGGAAGCGGGAGAGCGGCCCGCACCTGGGAGGCCTTCGACGCGATTGTACGCTCGCTGAAGACACTTGAAAATGATGAGACACTGCTGGTGCAATCGGGAAAGCCGGTAGGCATTTTCCGCACGCATCCAGATGCGCCGCGCGTGCTGATCGCTAATTCCAACCTTGTGCCGCACTGGGCCAACTGGGACGAGTTTCGCCGCTTAGAGGCGCTTGGACTGACGATGTATGGGCAGATGACCGCCGGGTCGTGGATTTATATTGGTTCGCAGGGCATTGTTCAGGGAACGTATGAGACCTTCGCGGAGGCGGCGCGCAAGCACTTCGGCGGCACGCTGAAAGGGAAGTTTATTTTGACGGCGGGACTTGGTGGCATGGGCGGGGCACAACCCCTCGCTGTGACAATGAACGAGGGTGTCTGCCTTGCTGTAGAGGTGGACCCGCATCATATCGAGCGGCGACTGGAAACCGGCTACTGCGACGAGATGGCAAGTACGCTCGACGAGGCACTGGACCAGGTGCGCGAGGCCTGCAATAACGGGGAGCCGCTTTCCATCGGACTGATCGGCAACGCGGCTGAGGTCTATCCTGAACTGGTGCGGCGCGGCATTATCCCTGACATGGTGACAGACCAGACGGCGGCACATGACGCGCTCAATGGCTACATTCCCGCCGGGATGTCGCTGGAAGAGGCCAACGAACTGCGCACACGCGACCCCCAGGAATACATCCGGCGTTCGCTGGATTCGATGGTGAAGCATGTACAGGCCATGCTGGAGATGCAGAAGCAGGGAGCGATTGTCTTCGACTACGGCAATAACCTGCGCGGTCAGGCGCTGGCGGCAGGCGAAAAGCACGCGCTGGATTTTCCAGGCTTCGTGCCCGCCTATATTCGCCCACTGTTCTGTCGTGGCAAGGGGCCGTTCCGCTGGGTGGCGCTCTCAGGCGATCCCGAGGATATTTACCGCACCGACGAAGCAATCCTGGAACTTTTCCCGGAAGACGAGTCGCTGCGCCGATGGATCATGATGGCGCGGCAGAAAATCCATTTCCAGGGGCTTCCAGCGCGCATCTGCTGGCTTGGCTATGGACAACGCAACAAAGCGGGGCTGGCCTTTAACGAGCTGGTGCGCAAGGGGATTGTGAAAGCGCCCATCGTCATCGGGCGCGATCACCTGGATAGCGGCTCGGTCGCCTCTCCCTACCGTGAGACAGAGGCGATGAAGGATGGCAGTGACGCCATTGCGGACTGGCCCCTGCTCAATGCCTTGCTCAATACGGCCTCGGGCGCGACCTGGGTTTCCATCCATCACGGCGGCGGCGTTGGCATTGGCTATTCGATCCATGCCGGGCAGGTAATCGTCGCCGATGGCACGCCGGAGGCTGCGGAGCGTCTGAGCCGCGTGCTGACCAACGATCCAGGCACAGGCGTGATGCGCCACGTCGATGCCGGATACGAGGAAGCAATGGAGTGCGCGAAAGAACTGGGCGTGAAGATTCCGATGATGCCGTCTTAGAAATCTCTGATTGTAGGGAGGCGATGATGTAGTTTGATGAAATAAGGAGGTATTCTCCTCCCCTGTCATCCTTCGCTGCGCTCAGGATCTGTGTGTCGATGCAGGTGGGAGCATGCAGACCGCAGACCCTTCGCTGCGCTCTAGATGACAGGCCTGCATATCCCCTCTTTAGTTATCAAACTACATCATCGCCTTCCTACAACACAAAAGGCTTATGGACCAGTTTGAGCGTTGCTGATACGCCAATTATTACCATTGGCACTGTCCTGGGTAAGGGTCAGATGATCGACCTCGGAACGACCGTTCACATACTGAATAGTAAGAGTGCTGGTTGCCTGATTGCCGCTGGTGACGGGACCAGTGTAGGTACATGTTGAGACCTTGTTGGAATTGAAAAAATTAACGAACTGGGATTCAGTATCCTGCTGCTGAAAACTCTGGGAAAGCTGCTGGTAGGCCCCATGATAATCCCCGCTTTGCAAATCGTTGCAAAACGTAGCAAGCGTCTTGTCAGGGGTCGAGCGATTGGCGTAGACTACGCCGCCAACGGCCAGGATGAGTGCCAAAACAACGACACCGATAATGATATACAGGTTGCGGCGGCTCTTTTGTGTTGTTACTGGAGGTGTGACGGGTGTGCCTGGGGCGGGCGCGTAGGGATACTGACCAGGCATTCCAGGCGCGGGCGGCTGCTGATAGGGAGAAGCATAAGCGTTTTGCGCTCCAGGATAAGCAGAAGCCGGGGGATAGCCAGCGCTATAATCCGTGTAGGGTGAGGCATAGCCCTGATTCGGTGAGGAATAGGGATTGGCGGGAGGCGGCACCGCGACGGTAGGAGCATAGCCAGGACTCGGATACTCGGTTGATGCCATCAACGTTGGCGCATAGCTACCTGCCTCTTGAAAGGTATACTGAGTGGTGCCGATGCGGATAATTGACCCGCTTTGCAGCCGCTGGGGCACCTGTGGAACCAGGCGCTGCTCGTTGACGTAGGTGCCATTGGTGCTGCCAAGATCAGTGATCGTATATCCCTGGGTGTCCTGGCGGATTTCGGCGTGCCGCGACGAAGCCTGGGAATCATTCATGACCAACTGGTTATCCGGCGCTCGCCCAATAGTGAGTACGGATGTGATAAGATCAACACGACCAGATGGACCATTCAAACTTGCTGACATGGGCAGTTCCCCCCTTCATAAAACTACAACAAACTATTGCTTAATTCTGGCTATTGATTTTCCAGATATCATTCTGGTTAATCAGGGTATAATTCGCGTTTCCGCTAGCCCTATCCAGCAATGTGTAACTGAGCGTACCCGTCGCTGAGGTACCATTCTGTTTCACGTTACTGATTGAACAGCTTGTAACGCGCCCGTGTCCATTGTTATTGCTATATGCATTGGCAAAGGCTGACTCGCTAAAACGGGCCTGGATATCGCTGGAAAGCTGGGCGTATGCGGTCTGGTAGTCCTGGCTCTTGAGTCCGTTGCAAAAAGCGTTCAGCGTCTTGCCGGGCGTGGAGAGATTACTAAACGTGTCAATCTTCCAGCCGTTTTTAGCATCCTTGAGGAGCGTAAGCGTATCATTTTCCGTCGTATTGGAATCAACAATACTCAGCGATGCGGAGGCGCTATCACCTGAGATGCTGCCCGGGCTTGCGGCGCAGGTTGTCACATTCGGGAAAAAGCTGGTCAGCAGCCGGACGGAGGTTGCGGCTGTTGTCGAGAGTTTGTTCTGTAAATTGCTGCTCAACTGTTTCCAGGCATCTTGAAAGTTGTTATGAATCAGGCCATTACAAAAGGTATTCAGAGTAGTGTGCAGGGCAGCAACATTGGCAATACTATCAATTTTCCAGTCGCCGTTTTCCTGCACCAGGGTGGCCTGGTCGTTGTCGGTGCGCGCTGCTTGAGCAACAATCGTCAGGCTGGCCGTCGTGCTGTTGCCGGTAAGCGCGGGCGCGCCATGCGAACAGGACGACACTTTGGCAAAAAAGCCGGAAAATTCGGGTAGGGAAAGCGTATTCTGGAAGCCCGTTGATAAGGTCGTATAAGCAACCTGGTTATTCCCAGCTTGAATGGCAGAGCAAAAGGTATCGAGCGTTTTTGCCGGAGTAGGCCCATTGACTACGTTTGAGTAGATCACAAAACTGCCAATGATGAGAAGCACCAGGGCGGCGCAAAGCAAAATCAAGAGGTTACGGCGATTTGCCAGCAAGAAACGTCCGGTTGATTTTCCCGCGCCAGCCTGTCCTGGCAACGGATACACAGTACTTTGTCCCTGCTGGCTCGCAGGTGGTGGTGTGACACCTTGAGGAGGCATTGAAGCAGGAGCAACCGGCGGAATTCCTGGAGGTTGCATGCGCGGCATCACGCCTGAAACACGGCCACCAGCATTGGGAGCGTCATATGAGATATAGCCCCCAGGAGCGGGCTGCGCGGGAGCCTGTTGCGGCACATAGAAAGATGGCTGTGGCTGAACCTCATAAGGGGCAGCCTTTCCATAACCGGTGTTGCCTATGAAGGGAGCATTGGCCGCGTTGATATACTCCGTTTCGGCGCGCTTCGTTGGGCCATCAAGGCTGCGCTGCATTTCTGGCGCATCCAATACATCGTAGATAAGCTTTGTATCGCCTATACGAATCGCATCTCCTCGCTTCAAGGAATGAAGCTGATGCGCTTCAATTCGCTGCTCGTTAAGGAACGTGCCGTTAGTGCTGCCGAGGTCAAGAACAGCGTATCCCTGTCCATCAGGGCGAATTTCCGCGTGATGCGAAGAGGCCTTTGGATCACTTATCACCAATCTGTTATCGGCCTTACGCCCCAGGGTGACAACCCCTGTGCCAAGCCTGATCCGTCCGGCAGGACCATACAGCACCGGCCCGCTCATTGCAGGTTCGTCAGTAGAGCCAGGCGAAAAGGCCTGTTCAAGCGCTTTCGCAAAGGCCTGCACCGAGCGAAAACGCTGCTGCGGGTCTTTCGCCAGCGCGGTCATCACCACCTGCTCAACTTCGGGCGATACAGAGGGCATCTTTTCACGGAGGGGCGGAGGTGCAGCCGTCATGTGCTGTAGCATGATCTCCATGTAGTTGCCCCTGAAAGGCGCAGCCCCGCAGAGCCATTCATAGGCAACAACGGCGAGCGCGTACTGGTCGCTGGCCGGAACGGCTCTGCCCTGTATCTGTTCAGGAGCCATGTAGAGTACGGTGCCCGCGAGGTCTGAAGCGCCCTGAGCTTGCCCACCCCCACTGCTGAGCGCGGCGCGCGTGCTTTCCGTGACCAGAGCGATGCCGAAATCGCTCAGCAAGACCTCGTTATTGCGCGAGAGAAGCATGTTCTCGGGCTTGATATCGCGATGGACAAGATGGCGCTCGTGCGCGTACTGGAGGGCGGAGGCAACCTGCTTTACATAGGAAACGACCAGTTGCGGAGGAACAGTAGTGTGGCGTGGATGGTGCTGGCGCAATGTGCCATTTGGGGCATAATCCATGACCAGAAAAGGAATCATGCCCTCCACACCGAAATCTAAGACACGAATGATATGGGGGTGTTCAAGATGGGCAATAGTGCGGGCTTCCTGGCGAAAGGGATCGATATGGTCTTCGGCGAGCTGGGTGCGCAAGACTTTGATGGCCGCCTGGGTGTTGAGATGCACATGCTCACCCAGGTAGACATCGGCAAAACCCCCGCGCCCCAGCAGCTTCACCAGCCGGTAGTTCCCTAATTTTTGCCCTACATAATCACCCATCCTGCGTTCCCCCGTGAGTTGCCTCAGTTGAGTAAGGATTATGCTTGCTGACGAAGCGTCAATCTATCAATCTTCCAATTGCCGTTTTCGTCCACCAGCGCAGCATCGTATACCAAGGTGGTAGTTAACTTATTCACACTCATAGTGATAACGCCCGTCCCACTTGAACCATTATCCTGAACATTACTTACATCACAACTGTGTAACCCACCGGCCTGCGGCGCATTGAATGCCTGCTCAAGCTGATTAAAGCCTTGAGTAAAGCGCTGCTCAGAAGTCTGTTGCTGCACACGTGAGGACAAAGTGACATACGCAGCATGTGAGTCATCGTTCTGAAAAGCGGTACAGAATGCCTGCAACGTCTTCTGAGGCGTCGAGCGATTGATATAAAGGTAGCCGCCGATACCGCCGGCAATTATTAACACAATCACAATCAGGGCAATGATCAAACCGGTGCGACTTTTCTTCTGCTGGGCAGGTGGCGCACCCACCTGTCCTGGAACTGGAATGGGAGGCGGACCAGACCAGCCTGGTTGCGCAGGATACGATGGTTGCTGGTAGTTCGGCGGCGCGCCATAGTCAGGCGAGGTTGTTCCTTGCGGCGCGCCATAATTTGGCGCTGAGGGCTGCTGGTAGTTCGGATAAGCGCTTTGCTGCTGCGCCTCATACCCTGGATAGGATGGCTGCTGGTAGTTCGGATAACCCGGTGTGCCATAATCGGGCGAGGGAGCCGCCTGCGTTGGCTGATATCCTGGATGATTGTAATTGGGCGCAGAAGGTGTCCCTGGTTGCTGAGCTGCAACTGTTGGAGTATAACCATCGGGATTGGCGTACTCGTTCGTGCTGGCACGCAAGGTCGGCTCGTAGGAACCGGCCTGCTCATACGTGAATTGAGCCGCCCCAATTCGAATCACGTCCCGATTATTCAGGAACCGGGACATATTCGGCGCAATGCGCGCATCGTTCACATACGTGCCGTTGGTACTGTTTAAATCGATGAGGGCATGGCCCTGGGGATCAGGTCGAATCTCGGCATGATGAGAAGAGGCCTGCGGGTCGTTCACAACGATCTGGTTATCGCCGGAACGGCCAATCGTCACCGTATTTGAGCCAAGCTGCACAGGACCGTTAGGACCAGTAAGTGTTGCTTCCAACATCTGTCTCCTTTAAAGAACTGGTAAAGACAAGCCATGCGGTGATTGCGCTTGTAGTGTAACATGCTCACCGCTCTTTGTCTGGTAACAATGCCACAGAATAAACGCCGAATGGCTCACAATTTACTACTGAACAACAAGACTGTTGATCTTCCAGTCACCATTACTATTGCGATCCTGTGCCAGAGAAATCTGCGCATTAGCGGTTTGCCCGCTTGTTCTATCGGCCAGTATCATAACAGCCGTACCCGAGGTACCGGAAACGCTGAGATTGCCATACGTCACGCAATTCACCTGCGCGAAATCGGTCGCGAAAACTGACTCCGAGTGCGCACTTTGCAGGTCGCTTGATAACTGACTATAGGCAGAAGCAAAATCCTGTTTCTTTAAGGCATTGCAAAAGGTGGTCAGCGTCAAATCGGGAGTGGAAAGGAGTTCGCTGATCTTCCAGGTACTGCTGCTATCCTGGGCTAGTGAAATGGGGCCATTAAACGTTTTTCCACCGGCGACCATCGTTAAGTTTGCGGTAGCAGTGCTGCCAGAGGTAGAGGCATTGCTATGCGTACAGGCGGTGACAGCGCCCAGGTCTCTCTGGATCGAAACGAAAGTTGTCTGCGCCTCGACATTTTGTAGCACAGGCGAGAACATGTTATAGGCATCCTGATATCTTCCGTCTTGCAGCGCGCTGCAATAGTTGTCCAGCGTCTTCTCTGGCGTTGAGCGTGAGAGGAAAAGGAACGCGCCTCCACCGACAAGAATAACAATAAGGAGAATGGCAAGAAGAATCCAGGGTAAGCGCCGGTTGGCAGGCTTTGCCGCTGGCTGGGGCTGGGACTGGGGTTGGGGCACATAACCAGGAGGATATGGCATCACATACCCCGGATAAGAGGTGCCGGGAATATAGCCAGGAGGAATATACGGCTGCTGCTGAGGCCCGGTCGGCTGGGGATACTGGGGTACGTACCCCTGTGGGAGCATGTATTGTCCAGGAAATACATAACCCACATTTGCCCCGGGAACAGGCGTTGCGCCAGGGGGAATCGCGCCAGGAGCAGGCGTTGCGCCTTGCGGCACATATGGAACCATCGGTGAACCAGCTTCACCGGAAGCAGGTGTTTCCTGGGTGGCCTGTAACTCCTGAGGCAGGCGAATACCGTAAGCGCTATGCGAGGGGGCAATTTGCTCCAGGTTAGCGCCATCGGCTGGTTTTTCGGCACCGGCGGGGCGTGCCAGCACTGTTGGCTCAGTTCCGCTCTCTCCGCTTATATAGCTGAAAGTGGTATCGCCAATGGTGATGCTATCGCCAGGATTTAAAACATATGGCGCGTTCCAATCAAGGCGCTGCCCATTCACAAATGTGCCGTGCATACTGCCGAGATCAACTACGCTGTAACCCTGTACATCAGGCCGCACCTCGGCATGATGGGCGGATACTTTGGGGTCATTCACTACCAACTGGTTATCAGGACTACTTCCGATAGTCAGAACGCCAGAAGAGAGCGTGGTCTTACCGAACGGGCCTTGCAATGCCGCTTCCATTTGTTTTACCTCCAAAGAGCTATTCGGCGGGATGAAATGAAAAATCTATGTTGCAATAGTTAGAGGCCGCTCTTATACTCAACCGCATTCTACCATACATCTGAAAGAGTGTCGAGTATCCCTGAAACACCTCTGTAGGGACGTGGGCTTGCCCCGCCCTTCCTTTCATCAATTCCGAGTCATCAATTCCGATCACAGCGCCTGATTAGGGTTAATCAGGGCGGGGCAAGCCCACGCCCCTACGGAATAGAGGCAAGCCTGATTGGGTTAATCAGGGCGGGGCAAGCCCGCGCCCCTACGGAGAGGCGAGCCGCATATACAGATAGACGCTTGAATTATGACGAATTTTGCATTAGTATGGATGCCATGCCAAAAAGGCAGCGCTTCCTGGTGTAGGGGCGCGGGCTTGCCCCGCCCTTGTTCCCCTACACGCGAACATGATATGGGGGGCGAGGGCGGGGCAAGCCCGCGCCCCTACACGCGAACATGATATGGGGGGCGAGGGCGGGGCAAGCCCGCGCCCCTACACGCGAACATGATATGGGGGGCGAGGGCGGGGCAAGCCCGCGCCCCTACACGCGAACATGATATGGGGGGCGAGGGCGGGGCAAGCCCGCGCCCCTACAGCATACGTGTTTGCGCGAGCAGAAGGAAGCAAGCGTCGCCCATTGGGGAGCCTGCTCTTAAGCTATCGATGAAAGGCGACACATGTTGAACGAATATTATGAAGTAGAAACGCCTGGACAGGCAACAGATACGATTATCAGCACAAGTCGGCTCACCAAAGCCTTTGGGAAGCTAGTTGCGGTGAACGACCTCAACCTCGAGGTCATGCGGGGTGATGTGTTCGGGTTTTTGGGGCCGAACGGTTCAGGAAAAACCACCACCATTCGCATGTTGCTGGGATTAATCCGGCCAACAGCGGGGCGAGCTATCCTCTTTGGCATGGATAATGCCGACCAGTTGCCTGCCATCTTACAACGTATCGGGGCCATAGTGGAAACGCCGGTGTTTTACCCCTATCTGACAGGCATGGATAACCTGCGCGTGGTTGCCGCAGCCTCTGGCCTGCAATCGGGCAAAATCAACCAGCGGCGCATCGACGAAGTGCTGGAACTGGTTGAACTGCGCAAACAGGAAAAACTGATCTATCGCAAGTACTCACTTGGCATGAAACAGCGCCTGGGTATCGCGGCAGCCCTGCTGACTGATCCCGAACTGGTTATGCTCGATGAACCGACCAACGGACTTGATCCGGCGGGCATGTTTGAAATTCGCCAGCTTATTCGCCGCCTGGCCGAGCTGGGCAAAACCATTTTTCTTTCCAGCCACCTGCTCAACGAAGTGCAACAGGTCTGCAACCGCGTAGCAATTTTGCAGAAAGGCAACCTTATCAAGCAGGGCAATGTGCGCGAGCTATTGAGAGGCAGCGAGCAGGTATTGATTCGCCTGCGCAGCGCGGAAGAGACGCAGGCCGCGCTCGCTGCCCTGCGCGAACTGCGAGATCAGGGAGCCACCTGGATTAGCCGCTTCTATACCGAGATGGACCGGCAGGGGCAACCTCTGATACGAGTAGACGCGCCTACCGCCCGCTCGGCAGAACTCAACCAGTTGCTGGCCCGCAGGGATTTGTTCGCGGCAGAAATTCATCCCTACGAGGGAAGCCTTGAAGAAGTTTTCATGCAATTAACCACTCCTGTCAATCAGCCAGGCAGGCGGCGCGGGATGGAAGCGCTGGCTTCGAGCGACAAAAGTTCCTCACCTGAAAAAGGAGGCGCATAGTGAGCAGCCAATTACCCGCGCAGGCGGGCAGCGAGGAACGCTTTCCTCTGCCAGAGCGCAGCAGTTCAGTGCATTTCGGGCGGCAGGATTATCTCTCGGTCGTCCTGCGCCTGGTCGGCATGGAACTCTATAAAATACGACGCAGGACGATGTCAAAAATACTGGTAAGTATCGCTGCCGCCCTGGCTATCCTGCTCTTTGTGGCAATCGCAGCAGGAGTGCTTTTCGTGCAGAACGCGCCCCTCGAGAACACGGGAAATACCTGTCCGCCGGGACAGTCAACTTCCTGCACCACTCCTTCACCTGATGAGCTAAAAGCGCAGCGAAAGATCGCGGTTGAGGCCCTTTCAACACCTTTACGCCTGCCAGCTTCCCTGACGTTGATAGTACAGGTCGCTTTGACTCCGGCAACAATCCTGATTATCATTCTCGTAGGAACGATTGTTGGAGGCGAATACAGCGTCGGCACGATCCGCCTGCTTTATACGCGAGGGCCAACACGCACGCAATTCCTGCTCGGCAAGCTGGGGGCCGCATTTGTCTGCTCCGCGCTGGGTTTACTGTTGATGGTGCTACTGGGCATTCTTACAGGGCAATTGCTCAATCCGGTCAGTGGCACGCCACAGACGTTTGATTTTCTTACCGCCGATTGGATTGGTCGTACTCTGCTCTACATACTTATAGCCGTGTTTGACTGGTTTATCTACGCGGTGATCGCGCTTTTCTTCGGTCTGCTGGGGCAGGCAACGGCGGCTGGCATTGTTGCTGCCCTGATGTGGTACTTTATCGAGCCAATTCTGAGTGGCATTCTCGAACTGATCGGGAATATCAACCATAATGCCTTCGGCGACTTCTTAAAGGCCATTCCCGACTACTTCATCAGCAACAATATGACCGCGTTGCTTGCTAATCCCAGTAACTTGCACGCCCTTATTGTGCTGATCTGCTACTTCATCGTGTTTATCGGTTTGGCATGGTGGATTAATGCGCGGCGGGATGTCACGACCTGATATAATGTGACCATGTTAAATCCTACCACGATCAAAGAATATGCCTACTCGCTCGGCTTCGATATGGCGCGTATTACCAGCGCGGAAGCCTTTCCAGAGGCCGAGCGAGTCATACAGGAACGCATTGCGCAGGGGTTGATGGATGGATTGCCCTGGTATACTGCCGAACGCGCTGAGGTTTCGTGCCATCCAGACGCGCTGCTGCCGGGGGCGCAATCCATCATCGCGCTCGCCATGTGCTACCTCACAGAACTGCCGGATGAAACGGCGAACGATCCGCTGCATGGCCGCATTTCGCGCTACGCCTGGGGAGAGGACTATCACGAGATCATCAAGCCCAAACTCTACCAGTTTACCGAATGGCTAAAGGAATATGCGCGCAGTGAGATCGACGACCCTGAGTTTCGCGTCTTCGTGGATACCGGGCGCATGGTTGACCGCGCCGTAGCCGAACGCGCCGGGCTGGGATGGTATGGCAAAAACACCAACATTCTGACAAAAGGCTGGGGATCGTGGATTTTCCTGGCCGAGATCGTCACCAATCTCCCGCTCACGAACAGTTATGACGCGCCACTCAAAGCGAATTGTGGGCAGTGCGAACTCTGCCTGCATGCCTGTCCAACGGGAGCCTTGCCAGCGCCCTACGTACTGGATAACACACGCTGCATCTCTTTTCTCACCATCGAGTTACGCGGCAGCATTCCACTTGAACTGCGCCCCTTAATGGGCAATCTCATCTTCGGCTGCGATATTTGCCAGCAGGTCTGCCCGGTCAATCACGTTGCCGAACGCAGACTTGGGCTGCGCGCAGGCGCGTCAAAAGGAAGCACACAACCGGTACAGTTTCATTCTCACCAGGAATTTCGCCCGCGTCCAGCAACCGGCGGTAGCCCGGAGTTAATTCCTTTGCTCTCCCTCACCGAAGAACAATTTCGCGAGCGCTTCCGGCGCAGCCCCATTCGCAGGACAAAAAGGCGCGGTCTGCTGCGCAACGTCTGTGTCGCTCTCGGCAATAGCGGCGACCCGCAGGCGATTCCAGCCCTGATCGGCGCACTCCACGATAGTGAACCATTAGTGCGCGGTCACGCGGCATGGGCACTGGGCAGAATCGGCGGCCTGGAAGCGCAAAAGGCTTTAGAGCAAGCTCTTTCTGAAGAGGAAGATGAAGAAGTGCAGCAAGAGATTCGCTGTGCCCTCTCTCTGCTTATGAATTTTGGCAAAGAAAGAGGGGAAACCCAGAAATGTCATCCTGAGCGCAGCGAAGGATCTCCATCGCCTGAAGTAATCTTGCACATGAACGGAGATCCTTCGCTGCGCTCAGGATGACAGGGGTAAGCATCCCCCGCTCTTTTGCCAACACTCGTCAGCAGAAGAAAGCTGAGAAGGAGGCTATACATCCGTGAACCAGCCAGAGGATATTCGTTCTCGTTTCACAGAACGGGCCAAAACCGCGCTTCAGCTAGCAGAACAGGAAGCCCGAAATCTCGGGCATGCATATGTCGATCCTGGACATCTACTGCTGGGTTTACTTGCCGAAGGACAGGGCATAGCCGCCAGAGTGCTTCGATATTTGAGCATCGATCTACAAAAGGCACAAGATACTATGGTATTTATCATCGGAAGAGGGGAACAGCCAACAACTGGCAATTTGCCCTGGGTGCCTCGCTTGCAGAAGGTTATTCGACACGCGGCACAAGAAGCTGATCTGCTACAGAAACACTTCATCGGGACGGAGCATCTGCTGTTAGGACTGACGACCGAACATCAAGGTATGGCAGCGGCGTTACTGGAAGCGACTGGCATACAGCTAGAACAAGTACGAAAAGAAACGCTAGCCTTTATTGGGAGCGGCCAGCCAGTAGTTCCAGAAGAGGCAAAGACGCTTGTTAAAGAGGATCAACCTGCTAAAGTTTGCGAACGCTGCGGATTGCGCAGCCCAGACTACTTCCAATACTGCTTCTGGTGCGGACTAAAGCTTTCATAAGCCAGAACGTAAAAAGGCACAAGTACTTGTGCCTCCAACCTGATACAGAATAATTACCTCAATTTTGCCGAGACCAGCCAGCCAGCGATGACGGCGAGGCCGCCCACCAGCCAACAACAAGGCACACAAGCCGTTCGATCATGAGCCCCGCCTGGCTGCACCGGTTACCCGGCGTCCACCTGCGGTCTCGCGACCAGGTCTTCTACCTGGGATCTTGGCTC